>ERZ772917.489-NODE-489-length-28042-cov-11.080502_pt1 | contig 28042 bp, 23 predicted proteins | sample MGYA00511187_ERZ772917 | MGnify/ENA primary metagenome ERZ772917 (study PRJEB29015, sample SAMEA2737925) | human oral metagenome | biome: human oral; feature: human-associated habitat; material: dental | place: China | collected 2012 ...
TTCCCCATTCTACCGAAAGCCCTCCTATATTTCAATACATATTTCAAAAAGAATGCCGCTCGCCCGCTGTCTGCGGTGACCAGACGGGAATCCCACGCCCCTCCTCGAAGAAATCCGCTGACGGCTGCCACGCAGGATAGCCGACGGAGTGCATCGTGACGAGCGCCTTCGGATGCGTCTCGGCACAGAAGACCTTTGCCCCGCGCTCCATCGAGGGACCGAGACGCCCGTCCACGGGGAAGAAGGCAAGGTCGAAGGAGCGCCCCGCAAGGCACTTCATCTGCTTGCGGAATGCGTTCTCCGCGAGTTTTCGATTCTCGGCTGTATCCCCCGTCCAGTCCCACCAGTTGAAATCTCCAGCATGGAAGATCGCCTTGCCGTTCACCTCGACGAGGAAGGATGTCCCCTCATCTGTCGAGGAAAAGGAGGTGACTGCGATGCGATCATCCTGCCAGCTGTCATAGACACCGATCCAGCTCGTCTGCTGCGGCGGCATGAGTGACGCACCACCGTGGGTACGGATATCCTCACTCAGGAGATAGCGCGTTACCTTTGCCGCAAAGCGCGAGATATTCGGATTGAAGTGGTCAAAATGTGCATGGGAGGCAAAGAAGTACAGCCGCTCATAGCGTTCGTGTTCCAAGACCTGCGGCAGCACGCCCGCAGGATCGTCGAAGGCATCAAAGACGAGCAGCACATCGTCCACGCGGACAAGAAATCCGCTGTTCAGCAAATAAGTTACTTCCATATAAATATCATCTCCTCTCCTTCTCGTCCTCATAATTATCATCCGACGCAGCGGCATCGTTCTGATTGATGCGTCCGAAGCCGCGCCCCATGACCTCGTTTGCAGACATGATGATGACGAAGGCATGGGGATCGACATTGTGCACAATGAATTTCAGTTTGCCGACCTGCGTCGTGCCGACAGCAACGAATACGACGTTGCGTTCGCGGCGCGTGTATGCCCCCTGTCCATGCAAAAACGTGACACCGCGATGCATTTGATCGATAATACTCTCTGCAATCTCCCTGTGTTTATCCGAGATGATGAGCACCGCCTTGCGGTGGTTGAAGCCCGCGACAATCTTATCCACGACCGTCGCGTTGATGAACATATAGATGAGCGTGAACATCGCGGGCGCCATGCCGAAAAGGAACGCCGCAATGAGCATGATGAGGCAGTTCATCGAGAAGAGGACGCCGCCCATATGCAGATCATAGTATTTCCGCACGATGGCGGCGAGGATGTCGAATCCGCCCGTGCTGCCGTTCATGCGGAAGACAAGACCGTAGCCGAGTCCCGCGAACACGCCGCCGTAGACGGTCGTGAGCATCATGTCGGTCACGGGTGCGTAGGCATTGAGCGGGCGTGTAAAGTCGAGAAAGAAGGAGAAGATCGCCGTGCCGATGATGATGTCGATCGTATATGCCTTTCCCATCAGCTTCCACGCCATGAAGAGCAGCGGAATGTTATAAAGGAAGGTTTGCAGTCCGATCGGCAGCCCGAAGAGGTAGTAGACAATCATCGCGATACCCGTCGCACCGCCCGTGAGGAGATGCGCCGGAATCAGGAAAAGGTTGATTGCACAGCTTGCGATCAGGCAGCCGAGCGTAATTCCGGCATAGCGCATGACGCGGTGCCCGAGTACGCGCATGTGCAGATCATGTGTCATTTGACATATCCTCCGAGCTTCACACGATCATTGTTCGGCAGCTCCGACACGTCGATCTCCTTGGAGGCAATGAACGCATGGTTCTGATCGAACTCCGCAAGGGATTCATCATCCGAGAGCGCCAACGCATCGGCTTCCTCCTCGCTGATCGGGAGCATGGTCATGCGCACCGAGACCAGCGCCTTGTTCTCCGCATCCAGATTCAGGATCAGACGCGTATGCGCCCGTGTCGGGTGGGAGAAGATATAGCAGGTGTAGCCGTCCAGAAATTGGCGCTGTGCCTTTCCATATATCTTCACAAGGTAGCTGCTCGTCGAGCCGTAGTGCACATCCTTGCGCAGACGATACTTCTCGCCGATCAAATTGATGTCCACAATCTTTCCGTTCACTGCCGAGGTGGACACAACAATGTCCCCGTAGGTGAGCGTCCTGAGCGGAATCCCCCAGACGGCGAGCACATTCTCGTCATCGGGCGCGCCCCATTTGCTGCGCAGCGCTTCCTCCGAATCCCCCAGTGCAATCCCCTGATAGGAAAAGTCCTCCGCCGTGATTTTCCCCGCCGCCTCTCCGTATGAGAGGCTCGCGAGAACGAAGAAGAAACTCATAAAGAAAAGTGCACTGTAGCGAAAATATCTCTGCATATGCTCCACCTCACAAAATCAAAAGGCAAAGTTGCCGTGCTCCATGATTGTGACCGTCTCACCGGAGCGCTTTCGAGCGATGACTGTAAGATCAGCCGTGCCGATCATGAAGTCCTCATGTACGAGCGAATGATTTACACCGTGTTGACGCAGTTCATCCTCCGTCATATTTTCACCGTTCTCTATGCAGGTTGGATATGCCTTTCCGAGGGCGAGGTGACAGGATGCATTCTCGTCGAACAGCGTGTTGTAGAAGAGAATGCCGCTCTGCGAGATCGGCGAATCATGCGGGACGAGAGCCACCTCGCCCAGATAGGAGGCGCCTTCGTCCGTCTCCAGAAGCTCCTTCAGATGTTCGCCCCCCTCTTCCGCTCTGTAGTCGACGACCTTCCCCTCGCGGAATGTAAGGCTGAATCCATGAATCAGGTTTCCGTTGTAGTGCAGCGGCTTGGATGCAAACACAGTGCCGTTGACACCTGTACGCATCGGCATTGTATATACTTCTTCCGTCGGAATATTCGCCGCGAAGAGCGCTCCCGCCGCCGAATGCTCCGCACCGCCCATCCAGATATGCCCCTCCGGCAGTGCAATGCGCAGATCCGTGCCGAGTCCATTGCGGTAGTGAAGCTCCGTGAATGCCTGTGCATTGAGAAACGCCGTCCGCTGCTGCAGGCGCTCGATATGCGCATGCCACGCAGATATCGGGTTCTCCGTCTCGGAAATGCGCGCGGCGCTCAGAATCGCCGCCCAGAGTTTTTCGACCGCCTCCTCGGGGGAACAGTCAGGGAACACCTTGCGCGCCCATGCAGTTGTAGGTACAGAGACCACACACCACGTGTTTTTATTGCTCATCAGGCGCACACGGTAGTCCATGAGTGCCTTTCCCGCAGCCATGCTCGCATCTGTGAGGCGCTTCGGATCAACATCCGAAAAGATATCGGGATTCGACGCCGCAATCGAGATGAATGCGGCATTGCGCTCTGCATGATCGTCATAGAACGCCTTGCGCCATGCGGGGAATTCACGAAACCGCTCCGCCTTCGCCTGTCGGAAGCGGATGTGGGCGAATTCTTCGTCGTTCCAGTTGACAGCAACATCATATGCCCCCGCCGCATAGGCTTCCTCCGCCAGTGTGTGCACGAAGTCCGCGCAGGAGATCGGCGCATGGATGACAAGCGGCTGATCTTCCTGTAGGTTGACGCCGACGCGAATGACGAGTGCAGCGTATTTTTGGAGTATCTCTGTATTCATCCTATACCTCATTCGTATCGAAGAGGAGTGTCACGGGCCCGTCGTTGAGCGAATATACCTGCATATCCGCGCCGAACTCCCCGCACTCAACATGCACATCACGCGCTTCGAGCTGCGCCATGAACTCCTCATACAGAGGGATGGCGATCTCTGGCTTTGCCGCCTTCGAGAACCCCGGCCGCCGCTTTTTGAGATCGGCAAACAGAGTGAACTGCGAGATGACAAGCACGGAGCCGTTTGCCTCGGCAAGCGCGCGGTTCATCTTCCCCGTCTCATCGGAGAATACGCGCAGATGCACGATTTTCTCCGCGAGATGTGCGGCATCCTCCGCTGTATCCTCCGGCGCTATGCCGAGTAGGATCAGATAGCCCGTCTCGATCTGACCGCAGATTTTTCCCTCGATTTTAACAGACGCTTCTTTGACTCGTGTGACTACAGCGCGCAAGAAATCCTCTCCTTCTATGTTCAATGTGCCCTATTATAGCACGCTTCTGCACAGATGTCTTTCCTAGACAGAGAAAAAAGAGCGAATCAGACGTGTGAGCGCCATCTGGTCCGTCGTCCCCATCGTCTCGCGTGCGGAGTGCATGCCGAGGATCGGTGCGCCGATGTCCATCGTGCGCATCGGGATCTGCGTTGAGAGAATCGACCCAAGCGTCGCACCGCCCGGCGCATCCGAATGATTTGTAAAGACCTGATACGGGATATCATCCCGCTCACAGAGTCCCGCGACAACAGCAAACGCCTCGGGATCTCCGGCATAGGACTGATTGGATGCGACCTTTAGGACGACACCGCCGCCGAGCAGGGGGTAATTCGTCGGATCGGCTTTTTCGGGCGCATTCGGATGAAGCGCGTGGGCAACGTCCACCGACAGACAGAAGCCTTCTAGAATCTTTGCAAGATATTCCCTGCGCTCAAGTCCGATCACATCGTAGACACGCTCCAATATCATGGCAAGCGCCGTCGATCCCGCTCCCTGCTTCGTGCGGCTCCCCACCTCCTCATTATCGAAGAATGCCGCGACGCGTATGCCGTCCCCGTCAAAATCTCGGAGAGCATCAAGGCACGCCTTGACCGAGGAGAGATTATCCAGACGCGGCGATGAGAGGAAGACATCCTCACAGCCCAGAAGACACCCCTGCTCATATGGATAGGCATTCAGGTCATAGGAGAGGATATCCTCTGCCTGAACATCCAGCTCCTCAGCGAGCAGATTCAGCAGTTTTTGCGCATCATCCCCGCCCTCTCCATCACTTTGGAAAAGGAGCGGTAGCAGATCCTTCTGCGGTTTCAGCTCAACGCCCTCGTTCACCTTGCGGTTCATGTGAATCGCGAGATTCGGCACGATCATGAGTGGACGGCGAAAGTCGACTAGGCGGAGCTTCGGCGTGAATGCGTCATCGCTGCGCAGGGCAACCGCCCCCGCCAGAGAGAGTGGGCGATCCATCCACGTATTGCGGATCATCCCACCGTATACCTCGACGTTCAACTTCCCGTAGCCATGCTCCCTGAGGACGGGATTCGGCTTTACGCGCAGACAGGGAAAATCCGTATGCGCGCACGCAATGCGCAGAGATCCGCGCGGGTTCTCACCGATCGAGATGATGAGCGTGCCTGTGTTATAGAGCGGGAAATAATAGCACTGCCGCGCACGTATGCCCTCTGCTCCAAACAGGGGTACAGCCGGCAACGCACCGTTGCTCTGCTCTACCACATGATACGGGGATGTCGATTGATTGATAAATGAAATCAAATCCTCGGCACAGCTTTTTTCCTCAAATGTCATGGCTTCCTCACAATCCGTCATAAATAGAAAAAGACCCGCCCATCGGCTGGTCTTTATATGTTGCATAGATGGTCGGGATGACAGGATTCGAACCTGCGGCCTCATCGTCCCGAACGATGCGCGCTACCAAACTGTGCCACATCCCGACAACGATATGTATTCTATCAATTTTTCACGCAAAAAGCAAGCATTTATTTTCTAAGATATTCCTTGAGCACAGCGGCGAGTTCCTCCTCCGTATGCACCTCGGCATTCGGACGGATGTCACTGTTCTCAGGAATGGAACGACGACGGTGGTTGAACCAGATGGACTGCCAGCCCGCCTGCTGTGCGCCGGCCATGTCCAGATCGAAGGCATCGCCCACATAGATCAGATGCTCCGGTGCGAGGCGCAGACGGTGTTCCATCTCGCGGAAGATGCGCACGTCCGGCTTGCGGAACGGAAGGTCGCCCGAGACAATGATATGCTCCTCCGGCACCCATGGAGAGACGTTGAGGGAGCGCAGCTTATTCCGCTGATGGCGGGACTCCCCGTTCGTAATGACACCGATGGCGGCGCGGCTGTGCAGCGCATCAAGCAGATCCTGCATCACGGGCGAGAGACGGATGCGGTACTGCTGATCCATATAGAGCCGCTGAAACGCCAATGCCTCTTCATCCGTCACATCGATGTCATAATCGCGCAGCATCATGCGCACGCGATAGATATAGAGCTCCTCCATCGTCATTTTGCCGGTCTGCGAATCCACAAAGCGATCATCGCTGTGTCGGCGAAACGCCAAAAAGAGTTCCTGCACGGGCAAATCATACCGCTCCCCGCAGAGTTCCCGATAGGCACCGAGGAATGGTTGTGCCATATCATAGAGTGTGTCATCGACATCAAATACTACACCGCGTATATCCATAATATCCTCATTCCGTATACATAACATCGCTTTTATTATAAAGGAAAGAAAAGACCGGCGCAATCAGTCGCGCAAAAATTTCTCTGCCGCATATGTGCTGACCGATAGATGCGTCCCATCCGTGCGAAAGACAATGGCACCGTCCCGATCGGTACGCAATGTCTTTGCCCCCATCCGCTCATATCGCTCCACAACAGAGGGACGCGGATGCCCGAAGGAATTATCTGCGCCCACACAGTAAACGGCATAGAGAGGATGTGATGCCTCCACAAAATCTGCGCAGCTGGATGTATCAGAGCCGTGATGCGGCACCTTGAGCACCGTCGTATGCAGACCAATACCGCGCGCAATCATTTTCTCCTCGTGCTCCGCGACAAGGTCACCCGTGAAGAGAAAGCTCGCATTCCCGTAGCGGACACGGTAGACATTTGAGACCTCATTGCCCGTTGCGTGCTCCACTGTCTCGTATGCTGGCGCATAGAGAACATCAACCGTCACCCCATCCACGGTGATGGACTGCCCTTCCTCTGCCCTGCCCAGCTTCATGAGCAGAGGACTGCCGTCGCCGACCCGCATGCTGCGCGCATATGCCGCTGTTCCCTCATCGGCAGTGTAGACATGTTTGACCGGCATACGAGTGAGAATGGCACCGGCACCCGCCGCATGATCCTCATGTGCGTGCGAGAGGAAGATATAGTCGAGCGCATGGATGCCATAATGGCGCAGATACGGCAGATCGACACGCGCGCCGATGTCAAATGCGCCGTCACGCGTCCCGCCCGTATCAAAGAGCATCGCATGACCGTGCGGGGTCACAACGAGGGCGGCATCCCCCTGTCCGACATCAATAAAATGAACCTCCACCTCGTCGGGACGCATCATCTGCCACGAAAATAAAGCAGCAACAGTAAAAATCGAAACAATTATAAAAAATCTTCGAAACGGTTGAATCAATAAAACGAAATAACCTCGTTTTTCCTTTGGGAGAACCAACATCACGAGAAGCAGATAGTAGAAAAGTGCAGCCAACACCCCCATCGAGGGCAGCCAAATTTGCGAAAGCGGCAGAGCCGCAAGCATCCGCGTCATCTCAAAGGTAATCCCAAGGAGCAGACTGTCCAAGGCAAAGACGATCTTGCCGAGAACGGGCACAAGAACCGCTGCAATGCCGCCGCCGAGACCGAGGATGATGATGAGATCGACAATAGGAACGACAACGAGATTGGAGAGGAGAGAGGACAGAGAAATCTGGTTGAAGTGCCACGCGAGAATCGGAAGGGTCGCCAGCTGTGCCCCCATTGTAATGGAGAAGCTCGCTGCAATCAGACGCGGCAGCCGTTCCATCTTTTCCATCAGGAGAGGCGCAAGAAAGAGCAGCCCCGCCGTCGCCAAGAAGGACAGCTGAAAGCTGATGTGAAAGACGAGGAGCGGAGAGACGAGCAGCATGAGAAGCCCTGTCAATACGAGCAGATATTGTGCATCGCGCTCCCGCCCGAGAATGAGTCCGAGAAAAGCAACGCCTCCCATGATGCCGGAACGCACAGCAGGCGGCACAAGCCCTGCGAGAATCACGTAGACGATGATGGCAAGGATAACCGCTGCGGCAGAAATCCCGCGCGGCAAACGAAGGAAGAGTGCCAGCCACGCAATGACGGCTGCAAGCAGGCTGATATGCGAGCCGGAGACGGAGAGGATGTGTACGATGCCTGTGACGGTAAACGCCTCGAGCAGCTCAGTCCGTATCCCCTCATAGCCGCCGAAGAGCATCGCAAAGATCGCGGCGGCATCCGTGCGCGGCATCACCTCCGTCATGCGGTCGAGATAATGTGCGCGCACATTTGCAGCCCAGCGCATAAATGCCTGCGCATAGGTCGGATTTTCATTGTTTTCAACGGAGAGATCACCTTTTTTTGCAAAGAGGGTCGCCGTAATCCCGTCGACGTGCAGCAAAAAACGTGTATCGAGCTGCCCCGGATTCTGATAGCTCTGCGGGCGGTGAACTTTTCCCTCTGCTGCAATGCGGTCACCGATTTGCCCGAGATGCTCCTCCTCCGCGCCGTCACTGCGCATATAGACATAGAGCTTCCCGCTGATTGGCTCTTCCGTTTCCCCCTGCACAATGCTTTCTGCGGCAACCGTATATCGTATATGCTGAATTCCGTCCGCATCCGTCCGAATGCGCGGTGCATCTGTGATCGTCCCCGTGACGCGCACGCTCTCCCCCGCCCTGTGTGAAATATCCTGCGACGGAAGCTCGTACGCGGCGGCAAAGCGAAAGACGCCCAACATGAAAAAAAGCCCCACAAAGGCAATCCATGTTCTCTCACTTTGTTTCAGAACAAGGATGCCGGAGGCTAGAGCAGCAGCCAGTAAAAGCGCTGCCATATATGAAAGATATGCGGTGAACGAAATATGCAGCCACGCACTGCATACACTTCCGAGGATGTATGACGCAAGGAGCCCACAGAGGAACGAGAGCTGATACTGCCCCGTCTTCATATCGTTACCTTATCTTTCAGCTTTTCAAATTTGGCATTGCCGATGCCGCGCACCTGCTTTACATCTTCGATATTTTGAAAGTCGCCGTGCTCCTCACGATATTCGATGATGCGTGCGGACATGGCGGGACCGATGCCGGGGAGTTCCTGCAGCTCCTTTTCCGTCGCCGTATTGAGATTGATCTGCCCCTCTGCATTTTTCCCTGTACCTGCGGATTTGGAACGCTCATCCATGCCCCCGATGCGCAGTGGAACACGCACCTGCATGCCGTCCTCCAAGAGCGCAGCCATATTGATGCGGTCAATATCTGCCGTCTCGATCACGCCGCCGACTGCATTCACGGCGTCGGCAACGCGCTGTCCCTCGGTCAGTGTCACCAGACCCGGCTTTTTTACCTCACCGCACACATATACGGTGACGGTGCGCTTTGCCTCGGCCTGCTCGATCACCGCCGGATCGAGAGTGATTGTCTGCTGCTCCCGATAGTATCCGTACATTGTTCCCCCAAGTACCGCAAGTGCGAGAACAAGGAGAATGAGGAGAGACTTCTTGAACATGGGCATATGACCAGCTCCCTCAAAACACGGTCAATACGAGCGCAGCATCAATAGACATTCCGGCCGCTGAAGATCTCGATCATCTCACGGCGCAGGCTCGTGCTGATGAGCAGGCGTGTCTTCGGAGGAATCTCATCGACATCCGTATTGAAGAGATAGTTCTGCAGCTGCGGCTCCTTGATAAGCATGCGCGTGTGAAAGAGACTCGCCTGATAGAGATTGATGTCCACGGCGTCGTACTCGTCGAGCGTCTCCTGCTTGATGAACTCTTGAATGGAGGTCATCTTGCTGTCCACAAAGAGCTTGCGCCCCTGCAGATCTCGCGTAAAGCCGCGCACACGGTAATCCATCGTAATGATATCCGAGTCGAACTGACTGATGAGATAGTCGAGCGTCTGCAGCGGCGTGATCTCCCCGCAGGTCGCCACATCGATATCCACGCGAAAGGTAGCAATACTGGTGTCGGGATGGAACTCTGGATAGGTGTGCACCGTCACATGACTCTTGTCGAGATGTGCAAGGATGGTCTCCGGCACAGGCTCCTTTGCATTCACGGGCTTCTTGCTGCCGGAGACAACGGCTGCCTCCTCTGCAATCAGCATCGTGACGCTTGCCCCCTGCGGATCGTAGTCCTGCTTGGCAATGTTGAGAATCCGTGCGCCGATCATATCTGTGACCTGCGATAGAATCTTCGTGAGACGATCGGAGTTATATTGCTCGTCGATGTATTTAATATAATCCCGCTGTTCACGCGCAGATTTCGCATAGCAAATATCATAGATATTGAAGCTCAACGCCTTGGTGAGGTTGTTAAACCCGTATAATTTCAGCTTCCTATCCAACGCCGGAGTTCCTTCCTTTCTCTCAGAGACGAAATATATTCGTCAGGCGAACTATTTATTATTATTTATTGCATATTTTTGGTTATTTTTATTTATTTATCCGATTTGTTTCTTGGTGGATGATTTTTCTTCCAGTTTTTGATCCAATCCAACCGCTCGCGAAAGCGACCCTCCATCCCCTGCTCCGTCGGATGATAGTAGGCCTTTCCGACGAGCGCATCCGGCAGGCACTGCATATTCGTAATATGCTCCTCCGTGTCATGTGCGTACTGATAGCCCTTGCCATAGTCGAGCTCCTTCATGAGCTTGGTCGGCGCATTCCGAATCACGAGCGGTACAGGCTCTGCGAGCATTGTACGCGCGTCTGCGGCGGCGGCGAGATACGCCGTCTCCATCGCGTTCGATTTCGGCGCGAGCGAGAGGTAGATGACAGCCTCCGTCAGATGGACGTTGCACTCGGGAAAACCGATGTAGTGGCACGCCTGATAGGCTGCAACAGCGATCTCGAGTGCACGTGGATCGGCAAGCCCCACGTCCTCTGCGGCAAAGCGCGTCACGCGCCGTGCGACGTAGAGCGGATCCTCCCCCGCCTCGAGCATGCGCGCGAGCCAGTAGACCGCCGCATCGGGGTCGGAGTTGCGCATGGACTTGTGCAGGGCAGAGATGAGGTTGTAATGCTCCTCCCCACTCTTGTCGTAGAGCAGGGATTTCCGCGAAATGCACTGCGCGAGGTTCTCCTCGGTCACATAGATCTCGCCATCCCGCTCATCCGCATTCATCACGAGCATCTCAAGGGTCGAGAGCGCACTCCGCGCATCGCCGTTTGCAAAGGCGGCAACAGCCGCGAGTCCTTCCTCGGAGAGGTGGACGTGCAGATCGCGCAGTCCCCGCTCCGCGGAGAGTGCGTGACGTAGGAGGCGCGCAATGTCATCCGTCGTCAGACCTTGCAGGACAAAGACGCGGCAGCGCGACAGGAGAGCACTGTTGATCTCAAACGAGGGATTCTCCGTCGTCGCCCCGATGAGGACAATGCTGCCCTTCTCCACAAACGGTAGGAATGCGTCCTGCTGCGCCTTGTTGAAGCGGTGAATCTCATCGACAAAGACGATGATGCGCTCCCCGTAGATGCGGCGGCGCTCCGCCTCCTGCATGACCGTGCGGATGTCCTTGATGCCGCTCGTCACAGCAGAGAAGTTGATGAACTTCGCCTGCGTTCGTGCGGCGATGATCTGGGCGAGCGTCGTCTTGCCGACGCCGGGCGGTCCCCAGAAGATCATGGAGGTGATGCGGTCGCTCTCAATGAGGCGGCGCAGTATTTTCCTCTTGCCGAGGAGATGTTCCTGCCCGACGAATTCTTCGAGTGTCTGCGGGCGCAGACGCTCGGCAAGAGGCTGGTATGCGGCGCGCTCAAAGAGACCGCCCTGCCCATCCATGCTGATGCTCACCTCCCACACGCAGATTGTCTCATAATGGATTATCTCATAAAATGCAAACTTAGGCAATAGAAAAAACGGCTTGGAAAGACTCCAAACCGTTCTTTTGATGACAAAACATATTACAGAATAAAGCGCGATACATCGTGGTCGCCCGCAATGTCGGCGAGACAGCGATCCACATAGGCAGTATCGATGACAACATCCTTTTCCGTGAGATCGGGTGCCTCAAAGGACAGATTCTCAAGGAGCTTTTCCAGGAGGGTATAGAGGCGGCGCGCCCCGATGTCCTCCGTCTGCTCGTTGACTGTCTCCGCGAGCTCGGCAATGCGTCCGATGGCATCTTCCCGGAACGTCAGAGATACGCCCTCAACGCCGAGCAATGCACGATACTGCTTGATGAGCGCGTTCTTCGGCTCCGTGAGGATGCGCTCAAAATCCTCCTTGACGAGCGACTTGAGCTCGACGCGGATCGGGAAGCGCCCCTGCAGCTCCGGAATGAGATCGGATGGCTTCGCCGTATGGAATGCCCCCGCCGCGATGAAGAGAATATGATCTGTCTTGACGGGGCCGTACTTCGTCATGACCGTAGAACCCTCGACAATGGGTAGGATGTCACGCTGCACACCCTCGCGCGAGATGTCCGCACCCGCGCTGCGCCCGTTGCTGACTGCGACCTTGTCGATCTCGTCGAGGAAGACAATGCCGCTGTACTCGGCGGTATGCACCGCCTCCTCGGCAACGACATCCATATCGATGAGCTTGTCCGCTTCCTCAGCTGTGAAGATCTTGCGCGCCTGATCGACTGTGACCTTGCGCTTGCGACGGTTCTTCGGAACGAGCTTGCCGATCATGGACTGCAGATTGTCGCTCATACTCTCCAGAGACGAGCCTGCAAACATGCTGCCCATCGGCCGCGCGGATTCCTCCACGTCGATCTCGATCACATCGTTCTCGAGTTCCCCCTTGTGCAGACGCTTGCGCACCCACTCGCGCCCCGCCTGATACTTCGGCGGCTCCTCTTGCTCCTGCTTTTCTTCCTGATCGGAGGAGAAAATGCTGCTGAGCGGATTCGTGGTCTTCTTCGCGGGCGGAACGAATACATCGATCAGACGCTCCACGGCGTTCTCCTTCGCCTTTTCCTGCACCTCGTCGATCTTCTGCTGGCGCACCATGCGCACGGAGGTCTCCACAAGATCGCGTACAATGGACTCGACATCGCGTCCCACATAGCCAACCTCCGTGAACTTCGTCGCTTCGACCTTGAGGAATGGGGCGCGGACAAGCCGCGCGAGACGGCGTGCAATCTCGGTCTTGCCAACACCGGTCGAGCCGATCATCAGGATGTTCTTCGGCACGACATCCTCGCGCATATCATCGTCCAGCTGCCGACTACGCCAGCGGTTGCGGAGTGCGATGGCAACGGAGCGCTTTGCCTCGTGCTGGCCGACGATGTATTTGTCGAGCTCGGCAACGATCTCGCGCGGCGTCTGTTCGTTGACCCCGATCTGACTCATGATTCCAGTACCTCCACCGTAATATTATGATTCGTATAGACGCAGATGTCCGCCGCAATCGACAGCGATTCCTGCGCAATCGCTGGTGCGTCCATCGTGCTGTGCGCAACGAGGGCGCGCGCGGCAGCGAGCGCAAAGAAGCCACCCGAGCCGATTGCCGTGCAGTCCCCATCGGGTTCTATGACCTCGCCGTTTCCGGAGATCATGAGGATGCTGTCCTTGTCCGCAACGAGCAGCAATGCCTCCAGTTTGCGCAGCACCTTGTCCGTGCGCCAATCCTTCGCAAGCTCCACGGCGGCGCGCTGAAGATTGCCGCTGTAGGATTCGAGCTTGACCTCGAACTTCTCGAACAGGGTGAACGCATCCGCGACCGATCCCGCAAATCCCGCGAGAATCTTGCCGTGATAGAGGCGGCGCACCTTGCGCGCATTTGCCTTCATAATGGCACGCTCACCGAAGGTCACCTGTCCGTCACCCGCAATGGCAACCTTATTGTCCTTCTTGACGGCGACAATAGTTGTTGCATGAAATGTCATACTGTGTATAGTCCTTTCATATGCTCCGCATGAAATCTTGTGAGTTCATCCAAGGCGCGTTCTGCAAGCATAAGTTTTTTCTGCGGCTTGCGCGTGCGCCGAGGCAGATTCTCGAGGCGCGGAAGCAGCCCGAAGTTGATGTTCATCGGCTGAAAGTGATCGGGGTCGCAGGTCGTGATGTAGTGTGAAAGTGCGCCGTGACAGGTCGTCTGCGGAAACACAAGCGGCTCTGCATCCACCGCAAGCTGCGCGGCATTGAGCCCCGCCATAAGCCCTGATGCGGCGGACTCAACATACCCCTCCACGCCCGTCATCTGCCCCGCAAAGAAAAGGCGTTCATTGATGCGGAGTTGAAAGGTCGGGCGCAGATGGCGCGGCGCGTTGATGAAGCTGTTGCGGTGCATCACGCCGTAGCGCAGAAACTCAGCATTCGTCAGCCCCGGGATCATCTGAAAGACGCGGCGCTGCTCCGGCCATTTGAGCCGCGTCTGGAAGCCGACGATATTGTAGATCGTCCCCTCCGCATTGTCCTGCCGCAGCTGCACGACGGCATGAGGACGCACACCCGTCTCTGGATGCTCAAGCCCGACGGGCTTGAGCGGGCCGTAGAGGAGGGTATCCTTCCCGCGCGCTGCCATGACCTCGACGGGCATACAGCCCTCGAAGAAGATCTCCTTTTCAAAGTCATGCGCCTCTGCCGTCTCTGCCGTGGTGAGCGCCGTCCAGAACGCATCGTACTGCGCCTCGTCCATCGGGCAGTTGATGTACGCCGCCTCCCCCTTCCCATAGCGGGAAGCGCGGTATGCCGCCGTCATATCAATGCTCGTAAAGCTGACGAGCGGAGCGGCAGCATCGTAGAAATAGAGCGCATCGCCGCCGATCAGTCTGCCGATATCGTCGGCAAGTGCGCCGTCCGTGAGCGGCCCCGAGGCACAGATCACAACGGCGTCATCGGTTGACGGAATCTCCGTAATCTCCTCATGGTGAACGCTGATATTGGGATGCGCTTCGATGCGCCGCGTGACAAAATCGCTGAATGCCGTGCGGTCGACTGCGAGCGCACCACCAGCAGGGACGGCTGTCGCGTCCGCTGCCGCCATGATGAGGGAGTGCAGACGCCGCATCTCCTCCTTGAGGACGCCGACGGCGTTTTCAAGTCCCGCGCCGCGCAGGGAATTGCTGCAGACGAGCTCGGCAAAGCCGTCCGTCCTGTGTGCGGGCGATCTGCGCAGCGGGCGCATTTCATAGAGTTCGACCCGTGCGCCCGCCTCCGCTGCCTGCCATGCCGCCTCGCTTCCCGCGAGCCCTGCGCCTATGACGATGACCTTCTTCATGCGCGCGTTCCCTTGCGGCGCGCAGCCGTCTTCTTCACCGCCTTGCCCTTCGCCTCTGCCTCGAGTGCGCCATCCGCCTTCGCTGCCTGAGCCGCCGCGCGCTCCTTCTGGCGTGCGAGCTCCTTCTCGATCGGGCTGCCGACCCGCGAACTGCACGCCTCGTTGCTGCAATAGAGGATGCTGCGCCCCGTGCGGTAGCGATGCTTCTGCATGAACGAGCCGCAGACCTTGCATTTCTCCTGCTGCGGTTCGTCCCACGTTGTATAGTCACAGTCCGGATAACGATCGCAGCCGAAGAACGCACGCCCGCGCCGACTCTTGCGCTCGACGATCTTACCGCCGCATTTCGGACACGCAACCCCCGTATCGCGCAGCAGCGGCTTGGCATTGCGGCAGTCCGGAAAGCCAGGACAGGCAAGGAACTTGCCGAAGCGCCCCTGCTTGACCACCATCATGCGGCCGCATTTGTCGCAGGGAATGTCCGTGACCTCGTCGGGAATCTCGACCTCACCGATGACATCCTCCGCCTGCTTCAGCGTTTCGTCGAACGGATCGTAGAATTTGCGGAGCAGATCGTTCTTGTCGAGCGTGCCGTCCGCAACCTCGTCCAGCTCTCCCTCGAGATTCGCCGTGAACTTCACGTCCACAATGTCCTTGAAGTATTCCTCGAGCATATCGGTGACGATGAAACCGAGCTCTGTCGGACGGAACTGCTTCTCGCGACGCTCAACATAGCCGCGCTTCTGAATCGTCTCGATGATCGGCGCATAGGTGCTCGGACGCCCAATCCCCATCTCCTCAAGGGTCTTGACAATCGACGCGTCGTTGTAGCGCGGCGGCGGCTCGGTGAAATGCTGCTCGGGTTTCAGATCGGAGAGCGCAAGCGCATCGCCCGCCTCAAGCTCCGGCAGCAGGGTATCCTTTTCCTTCTTTGCAATCTCCGCGCCCACATAGACGGCGGTATAGCCCTTGAACTTCAGCTTCGAGCCATGTGCGCGCAGCTGGTAGTCCCCCGCTGCAATCTGCGCTGCAATCGTATCGTAGACGGCGGCGGACATCTGACTCGCCGCGAAGCGCTGCCAGATGAGCGTGTAGAGGCGCAGCTGGTCGCGGTTCAGATACGGTTCGACATCCGCCGGCGTACGCACGATGCTCGTCGGGCGGATACCCTCATGCGCGTCCTGCGCCTTCTTACCCATCGCATAGATATTCGGACGCTGGGGAACATAGTCCCTCCCGTACGTCTCACTGAGATAGCTGCGCGCCTCGTCCACAGCGAGGTTCGAGATGCGCGTCGAATCCGTTCTCATGTACGTGATGAGACCCGTTGCGCCCTGTCTGCCAAGTACAACGCCCTCATAGAGCTGCTGGGCAATCATCATCGTGCGCCCCGAGGTAAAGCCGAGCTTGCGCGCGGCATCTTGCTGCAGGGAGCTCGTCGTAAAGGGCGGCGCCGCCTTCTTGCGGCGCTCGCTGCGCTTGACCTCCTTCACGGCAAAGTCCTGCTTTGCCAGATCGTCCGTCAGTGCCTTCGTCTCCGCCTCACTGTGCAGCGCGAGCTTCTTTCCGCGCACATGCGTGACATCCGCCGTAAAGGCGTTTTTCCCCTTTTTCAGCTTTGCCTCGACCGTCCAATACTCCTCTGACTGGAACGCCTCGATCTCGCGCTCCCGATCACAGATCAGGCGCACGGTCACGGACTGCACGCGCCCGGCGGACAGTCCCTTGCGTACCTTGCGCCAGAGCAGCGGCGAGAGCTTATAGCCGACAATGCGGTCGAGCATACGGCGCGCCTGCTGCGCATCCACCTGCTCCATGTGAATCGGGCGCGGATGCTGCACCGCCTCCTCGATCGCGGGCTTTGTGATCTCGTGGAACACAATGCGGCAGTCCTTCTCGGGGTCTACGCCGAGGATGAACGCCAGATGCCACGCGATTGCCTCGCCCTCGCGGTCAGGATCGCTTGCGAGATAGATCTTGTCCGCGTTCTTCGCCTCTTTTTTGAGCGCGCGGATGAGCTCCCCCTTGCCGCGCACATTGATGTACTTCGGTGCAAATTCATTCTCGACATCAATGCCGAACTGGCTCTTCGGCAGATCGCGCAGATGCCCCATCGACGCTCTCACGATGTAGTTCTTCCCAAGGTGACGCTCGATGGTCTTTGCCTTCGCGGGAGACTCGACGATCACAAGGATTTTTTTGGATGATTTCTTCCCCGACGCACTCGTGTTTTTCGTAGTTTTTGCGCCTTTCGATTTGGATGTTTTCGTTTTCGATGCAGATGTCAGCGTAGCCAATCCGTCAGTTCCTTTCAACGCGCCGGTAGGCGTGCATTTCATTCTCTGTAATAATTCCCTTGAGCTGCATTTGGAGGAGGAGCAGAGGAATATTCGCCGTGATATGCTCCGGCATGCTGTCCACGATCTCATCCATCGTGAGCGCGTGCTCGAAGGACAGTACCTGATAGATGCGAGCTTCCTCCGGTGTCAGTTGATCGCGTGCGGGGCGGCGCGGCGGTTCTGCGAGGTGCATTTCCTCAAGGATCTCCTGCGGTGACTCCACGAGGCGCGCACCCGCGCGAATGAGGTTGTGACAGCCGCTGCTCTGTGGGGAGTAGATACTGCCCGGAACCGCATACACATCCCGCCCCTCGCTCAGCGCCATCTCCGCCGTGATGAGCGAGCCGCTGCGCTTTGCCGCCTCGATGACGAGCGTCCCCTCGGAGAGCCCACTGATGATGCGGTTGCGCGCGGGGAAAAATGCAGGCAGCGGCTGCGTCCCCGGCGCGTACTCGGAGATCACAGCACCGCCCGTCTCGATGATCTGCGCGAGCAGACGGCAGTTCTCCGGTGGGTACGCAATATCCACGCCACAGCCGAGTACAGCGACCGTCCTGCCGCCACGCAGCGCCCCGCGATGCGCGCGCGTATCGATGCCACGCGCCGCTCCGCTCACAACGGTCACACCCGCCGCCGCAAGCCTCTCGGCAAACTCCATTGCCGCAGCCTCACCATAGGCGGTGAATTTACGCGCGCCGACGATCCCGATCCGCCGTGCGTCAGGTATCAGTGCACCACGATAGTAGAGGACGAGCGGCGGATCAAAGATCTCGCGCAGCACGACGGGATAGAGTTCGTCATCAATGGTGATAACGGACACATCCTGCCGTGCGCACTCCGCTTCGATCTGCGCAGGCAGATCGGGATGCTCCTGTATGTGCCGCGCGAGTGCCTCTGCCAGTGCATCGGACAGAATGCCCGTTGCACGCAGGTCTGTGGCAGACATCCCCCAGATCTCCCGCGCCTCGGGCACAGCCGCACACAAACGGCGCATACGCACACTGCCGATCTGGCGGCACTGCAGCAGCGCCGCTAAATACCATCGATCCTCCATGACGGTACGCTCCCCATATTACATAAAATCATACAATAATGCAACCGACAGGAATAATTTTCTATTTAATGAAGAAAGTTCATCGCGGGAACAGCTCATCACCGAATACATAGTATAGCATGAGGAAAACAAGAAGGCAAAGGAAGAGATCAGACATTCTTTTACTCCTATGAAAAAAGAGGGGCAGCGCCCCTCTCCTGATTCCGCATATCACATGATGCGTCGCGCTCCGATGTAGCACGCGCCCCAGTAGCCGCCGTACAGATTATCGATCGCAACGCCGCGGCTCGACGAAGCATTGATAAAGTTGCCGTTGCCGAGATAGATGCCGACATGCGACGGACCGTACTCATACGTCGAGAAGAATACGAGATCGCCGGGCACCATCTCCGACGAGGAGACGGGATAGCCGACATCATACTGTGCGTCCGCCGTGCGCGGGAGATAGATGCCCGCATTGGCAAATACGTAGCGCACAAAGCCGGAGCAGTCAAATCCTGCGGGCGTCGTGCCGCCAAAGGAGTACGGAACTCCAATGTACTGCATGGAGTCAGAGATCACGCGGCGAACGATGTAGTTCGAACCACGGCTGACCTGCGGCATGGATTTTCCAAGAAGCGCCTGATACGTGGAAGGCCCTACCATTCCGTCGACAGCAAGTCCCTGTGCCGCTTGGAATTCCTTCACTGCCTCTGCCGTTGCAGGACCAAAGTCGCCGTCTGCAACAACGTCATAACCAAAGCTGGACAACTGTCCCTGAATCTCGGCTACGTCAGTTCCCTGATCGCCGAGCTGGAATGACTCTGCACTCGCAACAGCTGCGGAGCAGAGAAGCATTGCGGATAATGCGAGAATCTTGATTTTCTTTCGCAAGCAAACACTTCCTTCCACCGATACACGGGGCGCACCCGTGTACATAAATGCTTCATCTAAAACATTGGCTGTGAGAAACCAATAAGCCGAGTTCTGTTCCGCCCGCAGGCGGCGACAATCATTTATCTGGGACGCCCGTTGCCGAACGCCTCTAGCGACACTACCCGGAAGGTCGACGGGCCGCCTTAACCCTTCCCTATTTGGTCTTGCTCCATGTGGGGTTTACCCAAGCCGGCCGGTCACCCGACCGCTGGTGCGCTCTTACCGCACCTTTCCACCCTTACCGATCAGATCGGCGGTCTAAATTTCTATGGCACTGTCCCTGAGGTCACCCTCGCTGGACGTTATCCAGCACACTGCCCTATGGAGCTCGGACTTTCCTCGCCCATCGAGATGGACGCGATTGTCTCGGTTTCTCATACCAACGGGAAGATTATACCACATGTGGGGCTCAGGTGTCAAAAGTCCTCCTAGCCCTTGTGCGATACGGGAGGAGAGCCAACCTTACGAACAGAAAATCCCTTTTGCGTGAAATTCTTTCGAAAAAATATGTTTATTCCCATGCCTGTCCAATGAGCTCCCGTATGCTCGACATCTGATTCTCATGCAGATAACGCCCCAGACCGTCGCAGATCTTCATTGTAATTGCAGGGTCGATAAAATTCGCCGTCCCGACCGCCACGGCGGATGCGCCCGCGAGGAAGAACTCAACTGCATCCTGCCATGAGGAAATGCCGCCCATCCCGATGACGGGCACGTGAACCACGTGCGCCACATCCCAGACCATGCGCACGGCGACGGGCTTCACGGCAGATCCCGAGAGACCGCCCGTGCGGTTGCCGAGCACGGGACGCCGACGCACGATGTCGATCTGCATGCCGATGAGCGTGTTGATGAGCGAGATCACATCCGCGCCCGCCTCCTCGACGGCAAGCGCCATCTCCGTAATGCTCGTGACATTCGGCGAGAGCTTTGCAATAACGGGCTTTTCCGACGCTGCGGCAACAGCGCGCACGACTGCCGCCGCAGCGTGGGGGTCGGTGCCGAAGACAATGCCGCCCTCCTTGACATTCGGGCAGGAGATATTGATCTCGAGCGCCGCAACACCCGCGACGTTGAGCCGTGCGGCGAGCGCCGCATAGTCCTCGACCGAGCTGCCCGAGATGTTGACAATGACGTTCATCCCATAGGGCTGAATGCGCGGCAGAATCTCCGTCAGGAAGACATCGACGCCCGGATTTTCCAACCCGATACAGTTCAGCATGCCCTGCGGCGTCTCCGCAATGCGCACGCCGTCATTGCCGCGCCGTGGTGCGAGCGTTGTGCCCTTCACCATGACGCCGCCGAGGCGCGCGAGATCGACGAAGTCCGCGAACTCCTCACCAAAGCCGAACGTGCCCGACGCCGTGAGAACGGGCGTCTGCATGTCGATCCCGGCGATATTCGTACGCAGAAGTTCGTCATAGGGATAGCTCTGTGCATTATGAGGCATAGTACACCTCCCCCGCAGGAAAGACGGGGCCGTCCTTGCAGACCTTGCGCCGCCCGCTGCGCGTGTCCACGGCGCAGGAGAGGCAGGCGCCGAGACCGCACGCCATGCGCTTTTCGAGCGACACCTCGCAGGGAATGCCATGTTCCGCCGCAATCGCGGCAACGCGCTCCATCATCACGGGCGGGCCGCAGACGGCAACGCCGTCATAGTCCCCCCCCTGCAGTAGTTTCGGCAGGAGCGTCGTCACAAAGCCCTGCGTGCCATACGAACCGTCGTCTGTCGTGACAAAGCATTCACGCACATGAGGGCGGTAGATCTCCTCCCAGAAGACCTCCTCCTTCGTGCGCCCGCCCATCAGCACGGAGACGTTCGAATGCTCCGCTGCAAAGAAGAGGAGTGGCGTAAGCCCCATACCGCCGCCAACGAGAAGCGGATGCCGCAGCTCGGTCGTAAAACCGCGTCCCAGAGAGCCAAGGACAGAAACAGTGGCACCCGTCTCCGCATGCGCCAACGCCTCGGTACCGCTGCCCACCTGCCGATAGATGAGACGAATCCATCCATCTGTACGCGAGACCTCTGCAATGCCGAGCGGACGCCGCAGATATCCGCCGTCTGCCGGCACAGAGACCTGCACGAACTGCCCCGGTAGAGACGTTCGTGCGATCACGGGGGAATCGAGCGTCAGGATGTCGACGCCTGCAATTGGGGCTTCATGCGAAAGGATGCGGGCCTCTTCGATTACCTTAGGCAAGATCATCCCCTCCGCCGACATAGTCCTGTATTGCCAACGCATAGACGAGGCGGCGATTCCGCATGAACTCGAGCACGCGCAGCACCTCCCACGCCGTATCGAGCGATGTAAGACAGGCAATGCCGTGCTCCACCGTTGCGCGGCGGATCTTGAAGCCGTCGCGCGCGGAGTGTTTGCCCTGCGTCAGCGTATTGATGACCATATTAATCTTGCCGCTCTTAATCATCTCGATGATGTCCGAGCTGCGCTCATGCACCTTGCCGACGACCTCGACATCGATTCCGAGAGAGGCAATCGCCTTTGCCGTGCCCTCCGTCGCCACAATGTCGAAGTTGAACTCGGAGAACGCCTTTGCAAGTTGCTTGAGCTCCTCCTTGTCCTTGTTCGCAACCGTGAAGAGCAGACAGCCCTTCGTCGGGATGTTCAGCCCCGAGCCGACGATTGCCTTGTAGAGGGCGCGCGCATAGTGGTAGTCTAGCCCCATGACCTCGCCCGTCGACTTCATCTCAGGGCCGAGGGAGATGTCGACATCCGTCATCTTTGCAAACGAGAAGACGGGCGCTTTGACAGCGACATAGGGACGTGGTGGAATCAGCCCCGAGTGGAAGCCGAGCTCCTTCAGCGTCGCCCCCATGGCAACCTGCGTCGCAACGCCGACCATGTTGACGTTCGTGATCTTCGAGAGGAACGGCACCGTGCGGCTCGAGCGCGGATTGACCTCGATGATGAAGACCTCATCGCGCGCAACAACGAACTGGATGTTGAGCAGCCCCTTCACATGGAGGGCAACGGCAAGCCGCTTCGTGTAGTCGATGATGGTATAGATCACGCGCGCGGGAAGCGTCTGCGGCGGATAGACCGCAATGCTGTCCCCCGAGTGGATGCCCGCACGCTCGATATGCTCCATGATGCCGGGGATAACGACATCCACGCCGTCCGAGATGGCGTCGACCTCGACCTCTGTGCCCTGCATATAGCGGTCGACGAGCACGGGGTGATCCGGCGTCACCTTGACCGCGCGGCTCATATAGTCGCGCAGTTCCTCCTCGTTGTAGACGATCTCCATTGCACGCCCGCCGAGGACGTACGAGGGGCGCACCATCACGGGGTAGCCGATGCGCGCCGCCCCCGCCACGGCATCCGCGAGATTCGTCACGCTGATCCCCTCGGGGCGCGAGATGCCCGTCTGCGTCAGTACCTCGTCAAAGCGCTCGCGATCCTCTGAGCGGTCAATGTCGTTGACGGACGTGCCATAGACGCGCAGCCCTGCGCGCTCAAGTTCCGCTGCGAGGTTGATCGCAGTCTGCCCGCCGAACTGGACAATGACGCCGTCCGGCTTCTCCTTGTCCACAATGTTCAGCACGTCCTCAACCGTCAGCGGCTCGAAGTAGAGGCGATCGGAGATGTCAAAGTCCGTGCTGACTGTCTCCGGATTGTTGTTAATGATGATTGCCTCAATCCCCATCTCGCGCAGCGCCCACACGGAGTGCACGGAGCAGTAGTCGAACTCGACGCCCTGCCCGATGCGGATCGGCCCTGAGCCGAGCACGATCACCTTCTTGCGGTTGGAGACGGCGACCTCGTCCTCACTGCCGCGGAACGTGGAGTAATAGTACGGCGTCATCGCCTCGAACTCCGCCGCGCAGGTATCGACCATCTTGTAGCACGGCAGTATATTGTGACTGCGGCGCATCGTGCGAATCTCATCGCGCGTCTTATGCGTCAGCTCGGCGATGGAGGTGTCGGCAAGTCCCACCCACTTCGCCGCTGCGAGCAGCTTCGGCGTGAGCGGCGATGCGGCAAGCTCGTTCTCCACATCCGTGATATGTTTGAGCTTATGGATGAACCACTTGTCCACCTTCGTGATGTCCGAGATCTCATCGGCGCTGAGCTTCCCGCGACGCAGCGCCTCGGCAATGACGAAGATGCGCTCGTCGTTCACAGCGGAGAGCTGCTTTTCGATCCGCTCGTCATCCCAGTCCGCAAAGCGCTCCATATAGAGGCGGTTCACGCCGATCTCGAGTGAGCGCACCGCCTTGAGGATTGCACCCTCAAAGCTGCGGTCGATGGACATAACCTCGCCCGTTGCCTTCATCTGTGTGCCGAGCGTATGGTCAGCGTAGATAAATTTATCGAATGGCCAGCGCGGGAACTTCACAACGCAGTAGTCGATTGTCGGCTCAAAGCACGCCTTTGTCTTCTTCGTCACGGAGTTGACAATCTCGTCGAGCGTGTAGCCGATTGCAATCTTCGAGGACACCTTTGCAATCGGATAGCCCGTCGCCTTCGACGCGAGCGCCGAGGAGCGGCTGACGCGCGGATTGACCTCGATGACATAGTATCTGTTGCTATTCGTATCGAGTGCATACTGCGCGTTGCAGCCGCCCTCGATGCCCAGCTCGCGGATGATGCGGAGACTCGCGCTGCGCAGCATCTGATACTCGTGATCTGTAAGTGTCTGTGCGGGAGCAACAACAATGCTGTCTCCCGTGTGTACTCCGACAGGATCGAAGTTCTCCATACTGCAAACGGTGATGCAGTTGTCGTTGCCGTCGCGGATGACCTCGAACTCGATTTCCTTCCATCCGGCAACGCTGCGCTCGATGAGCACCTGACCGATCATCGAGTAGTTCAGCCCCTTGATGACGGTTGCAATGAGCTCTTCCTCATTCTCCGCAATGCCGCCGCCCGTGCCGCCCATCGTATACGCAGGACGCACAATGACAGGATATCCAATCTCGTTTGCAAATGCAACAGCCGCATGAACATCCTCAACAATCGTACTCTCTGGGATCGGCTCGCCGAGCTTTTCCATCGTCTCCTTGAAGCGCTCGCGATCCTCCGCCTTCTCAATCGCCTCGAGTGATGTGCCGAGGAGCTCCACGCCGTGCTGCGCCAGAATGCCCTTCTCGGCAAGCTGCACGGCGAGATTCAGCCCCGCCTGTCCGCCGAGCGTTGCAAGCAGTCCGTCTGGCTTCTCCTTGGAGATGATCTCCTCCAAGAAGTCCACCGTCAGCGGCTCAATGTAGACGCGGTCTGCGATATTCGTGTCCGTCATGATGGTCGCGGGATTGCTGTTGACAAGCACAACCTCCAGACCATCCTCCTTCAGCGCGCGGCACGCCTGTGAGCCGGCGTAGTCAAACTCCGCCGCCTGACCGATGATGATGGGGCCGGAGCCGATGACCATGACCTTCTTTAGATTTTCCTTGCGCGGCATACGTCACTCCCCCTTCATCAGATCCCAGAACTCATCAAAGAGATACATATTATCGTCAGGTCCCGGCGCAGCCTCGGGATGATACTGCACCGAGAAGATCGGCAGCTTTGTGTGGCGCAGCCCCTCGATCGTATCGTCGTTCACATTCGTATGCGTCACAACGAGCGGCGTCCCCGCGAGCGATGCGGGATCGACGGCATAGCCGTGGTTCTGCGCGGAGATGTGCACCTTACCCATCTTCAGATTCTTCACGGGCTGATTACCGCCGCGATGCCCGAACTTCATCTTGTACGTCTTCGCGCCAAACGCGAGCGCGAGCAGCTGATGCCCAAGGCAGATGCCGAAGATCGGCTTCTTCCCCGCGAGTTTTCGCACCTCCTCGACAATCTTCGGCACATCCGTCGGATCGCCGGGACCGTTCGAGAGGAATACGCCATCGGGATTCAGCGCAAGCACCTCCTCGGCGCTCGTATGCGCTGGCACAACCGTCACCTTTGCCCCGATGCGGTTAATGTTCTGCAAAATGCTGCGCTTGACGCCGAAATCCATTGCGACAATATGCGGCGCGTCGGGTATCTCCGTCTCAAGCGTATAGACCTCGGGCGTCGTGACGATCTCCACGACATTGCGCGGGAGTTCTTCACCTTGCAGTGCTGCAATCTCGGACTCCGACATATTCTCGGGAACAATCACGCCCTTCATTGCACCTGCAGAGCGGATATGACGTGTCACAGCCCTTGTATCGACGTGGTAAAGGCACGGAATATTGTTTTCCCGCAAAAAGTCCGTCAGACTTTCCTCTGCCTGCCAGTTGTTCGGTGCGTCGCAGAGCTCCCCGATGACAAAGCCGCGCACAAAGGAGCGGCGGGACTGCATGAATTTCTCAGCCGTACCATAGTTCCCGATGAGCGGATAAGTCATTGTGAGGATTTGTCCGCAGAAGGAGGGATCGGTCAGGCTCTCCTGATATCCTGTCATCGTCGTGGTGAATACAACCTCACCAACTGCTCTTGTTTCGCTGTCGAGCAGTTCGCCCGTATAGACCGAACCGTCCTCCAGAATCAGTTTTCCTTTCATATGATAATGACCCCATCCTTCATAACAATCTGCCCATCCACAACAGTCAGCACAGGCCTTCCCTTGAGCTCGCGCCCAGCAAATGGCGAATGCCTGCCGCGCGTATAGAACGCCTTCGGATCGACCGTCCAAATGAGCTCCGGATCAATCACCGTGACATCTGCAGGCGCGCCCTCGGCGAGCGTCCCCGCATTCAGTTTGAACACGCGTGCGGGCGCGCAGGTCATGCGCTCGATCAGCGTCTCCATCGGAATCTTCCCCGTGTGCACGAGATCGGTCAGCAGGACGCCGAGCGCCGTCTCAAGCCCCGGGAATCCGCTCGGTGCGTAGATGTACTCGCGATCCTTCTCCTCGGGTGCGTGCGGCGAATGATCCGTGACCACCATGTCGATTGTGCCATCGAGCAGCCCTGTGACCATCGCCTCGACATCCTTTGCCGTGCGCAGCGGCGGGTTGACCTTCGTCGAGCTGTCGCGCGGGTCGACGCATTCGTCCGTCATCGTGAGATGATGCGGCGTGACCTCCGTCGTCACGCGCACGCCGCGCGCCTTTGCCTCGCGCACGAGCTGCACGGCGCGACCCGAGCTGATATGCGCCACATGGACGTGCGCGCCCGCATACTCGGCAAGCATGATGTCGCGCGCGACGGCAATATCCTCCGCCACAATCGGACGCCCCTTGATGCCGAGCATCGCGCTCCTGTGCCCCTCGTTCATCGCGCCGTCCTCGACGAGGGAGGGATCTTCCTCGTGATTGATGATCGCCTTGTCAAACGGGACGAGATAGTCGTACGCACTGAGCAGCACCTTTGCCGACGGGTCGAAATGCCCGTCGTCGGAGAACGCCACCGCGCCCGCCTCGACCATGTCGCCGAGCTCCGCGAGCTCCTTGCCCTCCTGATTCTTCGTCACCGCACCGATGATCTCGATGTGGATGACGGCGACATCCTCTGCACGCTTCTTGAGGCTCGTGACAAGCGCCGCATCGTCCACCACGGGGCGCGTATTCGGCATCGTCGCAATCGTCGTATAGCCGCCCGCAGCGCCCGCGCGCGAGCCGGAGGCAAAGTCCTCCTTCGCCTCCTGCCCCGGCTCACGGAAATGCGTGTGCATATCGATGAATCCGGGCGAGACAATCTTGCCGGACGCGTCATACACCTCCGCGCCATCGGCGCTCAGATTCGCTCCAACCGCGCGAATCACACCGTCCTCGATGAGAACGTCACAGATTTCATTTCGCTTCGCGGCGGGATCGATCACCCGCCCGCCTTTCAGCAGCAATGCCCCCATCAGGCCTTCCCTCCCATCAGAATCAATGTGAAGAGCGCCATGCGGATGGCGACCCCATTTTTCACTTCCTCCTGAATGCGCGACTGCACACCGTAGGCGACGGACTCAGAGATTTCCCAGCCCTTGTTCATCGGCCCCGGGTGCAGCACGAGCGCGTCCTTGTTTGCCAGTGCAAGACGCTCGTCGTTCAGCCCGTAGATGCGCGCATACTCGCGCGTCGACGGGAACAGCCCGCCCTTCATGCGCTCGAGCTGGATGCGCAGCACCTCGACCACATCCGCACCCTCGACGGCATCCTCGATGCGGTCATGAATCGTAATGCCCTCCTCCTCGTGGAGAAAGCGCGGCAGCAGCGGGCGCGGCCCAGCGATGTGCACGTCCATGCCCATCTTGCGCATGCCCTGAATGTCCGAACGCGCCACGCGGCTGTGCAGCACATCGCCGAGAATGGCGACCTTCAGCCCCGCGAGTCTCCCCTTGTTCTCCTCGATCGTATAGAGGTTCAGCAGCCCCTGCGACGGATGAGCGTGCGCGCCGTCCCCCGCATTGACGATCACGGGCGACACCGCATCGGCAGCGTATGCGGCAGAGCCCTCCGCCTTGTGGCGCATGACGATTGCATCCACGCCCATCGCTTCGATTGTATAGAGCGTATCGCGCAGACTCTCCCCCTTGACAATGCTCGACGCGCTCGCCGTGATATTCACGACATCCGCGCCGAGATACTTCCCCGCGAGCTCGAACGACGTGCGCGTGCGCGTGCTCGGCTCGTAGAACAGCGTGACGATCGCCTTTCCCCTGAGCGCCGGCACCTTCTTAATGTCACGGCCGACGATGTTCTTCATCTCGCGCGCCGTGTTCAGGATCAGACGAATCTCCTCCGCCGAAAAATCCTCGAGCGCCAGAACATCGCGTCCCTTGAGTGATAACTCCTGACTCATGTGCATCCCCTTTCAATAAAAAAGCT
>ERZ772917.490-NODE-490-length-28002-cov-21.984435_pt1 | contig 28002 bp, 23 predicted proteins | sample MGYA00511187_ERZ772917 | MGnify/ENA primary metagenome ERZ772917 (study PRJEB29015, sample SAMEA2737925) | human oral metagenome | biome: human oral; feature: human-associated habitat; material: dental | place: China | collected 2012 ...
ACGTACTCGTCGAGCATAAAGCCCTCGACCTGGGCGAAGGAGATGCGCCCGGCCTCGTAGCGGCGGGTGAGCTCGTCGTAGAGGGGCAGCGGGCTGGAACCGGTGGCGGTCCCCAGGATGGCGTTGGGCTTGGAGGCCAGGAGGGCCTCAATGGCGTCGGCGGCGCGGGAGGCAATGGCCTCCGCGGTGTCCAGGACAATGAGCTCCACGGTGCTTCCTTCACTATGTGGACGTACGGGGCGCTGGGCGCGCGAAGCACACCTCAGTGCGTGCTTCTGATTGAATCGTATGCCACTGAGTCAGCCAGGACGTTATTGACGCCCTGCCGGTGGGTCCTGGCGGACTGGTCCCGAGCCCCTGCCAGGCTGGTCGCGCCGCCGAGGGCGACGTCAGGCCGGTACCCGGGCCCTCAGCCGGGCTGGTCGTGCCCGGGCCAGGAACGGATGGTGGCCAGTAGCCGGGCCCCGCGCCGCTCCAGCAGCACGCCCGCACGGTGGATGCCCAGGCAGGTGCCGGCCAGTCCCCATCCCAGGCCCAGCAGGGCCACCGCCGTACCCCAGGCCCAGGAGCCGGCCAGGACGACGAGGATCCCGGCCCCCCAGACCGGGGCGGTGACGGTGGCCAGGACGATCCACCCCGCCATCTGGACCAGGGAGGCCAGCAGCGCCGTGCCGCTGGTCCGCGAGCGCAGGGGACTGTCCCCCGGGGCGTTGACCTCATAGGGCATGAGGACGCTCGTGACCGCGGACCAGCCGTAGGCGCAGCCCAGGAGGGCCAGGGCCGTCCCCAGGACCACGGGCGCCCAGCGCCAGTACCCTGTCCACCCCGCGACCAGGAGCGTGGACACCACGATGACGGGGATCTGCCACAGGGCGGCGGCCACGATACGGCCCAGCAGGTCGTCACGCCCGCGCAGGGCGGCGCTGAGGTGGCTCCACCGGGCGGTGGAGTCGTAGCCGAGGTCGTCGTGGAGGCTCCATCCTGTCAGGAGACCGAGCACGACGGGCAGGGCCAGGAGCCCGGCCGGGGCGCCGCCCCAGGCCAGGTGCTCCACCACGCTGGTGCCCGCCGCGGGGCCCATGGCCGCCACGACCACGAGCAGCGCGGGGACCAGGCACAGGCCCAGGAGCTGGGCGAGGTAGCGCGGGTCGGTGCGCCAGTAGCGCAGGCAGCGTGCGGCCACGGCGGCGGCGGGGACGGGCATGAGACGCCCCAGGCGCCGGGCCCAGGGCAGGACGTCCACCAGGTTGACGGCGTCGGTGCCGGCTGCGTCACCGGCGGGACCGGCTGCTGACGAGGACCTGTCCGGCTGCCTGACCACCACGTAGCCGTGGGAGGGGCCGGAGCCGCTGACGGGGGTCACCATGACGCGGTGGACGACCCGGTACCACAGGGCCATGAGCAGCACCGGGAGCGCCACCGCCCCCAGGGCGCAGGCCGCGGCCAGGGCCCACTGGCCGGTGGCTACCAGGCCTGGCACGGCAAAGGTCCACCCCAGGGGGGTCAGCCCTGCCGCGCGGGCCACGGGGCGCAGCGCCCCCAGCCCCTCGCCCAGGGCCAGGCCGTTGAGCAGGCTCGGGACCAGTGAGCCCAGGAGCACCGCCGCCACTGCCACCAGGGCGACCCTGTCCCGGCCCCTGCGGGTGGTGGACAGTCCGGCGGCGGTGACGACCACGCGCGAGAGGACCACGCAGGTGGCCAGGGCCACCGGGGCCATGACCAGGGCGGAGGCGACCGCCGCCCACTGCCCGGACAGGGCCCACACCAGCAGCGGCAGGAGGCAGACGACGCCGGTGGCCAGGCCCGGCAGCCCGCAGGCGGCCGCCACGAGCAGGCCCCGGGCCAGGGTGCGGGAGGGGGCGACCCAGGCCGCCAGGGCGCGGGGGTCCAGGGTCCCGTCCTGGCCGGTCAGGAGCAGTGGGACAAGGGTCCACCCCGCGACAAGGAGGGCACCGAGGGCCCCCAGGACCAGGGAGACGCTGGTGACGTCACCGGCGGCCCCCAGGAGGACGGCCCCACCGGTCAGGACACTGACTGCGCCGACGGCGTACGCCCCGCCCGCCAGGAGGCCGATAACGGCCCAGACGCTGCTCCGCACGGCGTTGAGGGTCAGACGCCACCTCAGTCGGACGAGGGTCGCAGCCATGACAGCCCCTCCGTCCGTACCCGGGCGCCCACGAGCTGGGCGAAGCGCTGGTCCAGGTCCATGCCGTCGGCCACCTCGGCGACGGTCCCCGCCGCCACGACCCGTCCGGCGTTAATGACGGCCACGTGGTCGCACAGGCGCTCCACGGTGGCCATGACGTGGCTGGAGATGACCACGGTGCCGCCTGCGCGCACGAAGTCGGTCAGGATCGCCTGGATGGTCTGGGCGGAGACCGGGTCCACGGCCTCGAAGGGCTCGTCCAGGACCAGGACGCTGGGTGAGTGGACCAGGGCGCAGGCCAGGTGGACCTTCTTGCGCATGCCCGCGGAGTAGTCGGCCACCATGGTGGTCCCGGCCTCCCACAGCTCCAGCACGTGGAGGAGCTCGGTGGCGCGACGTACCACCGTGTCCCGGTCCGTGCCGCGCAGGAGCCCGGAGTAGGTGACCAGCTCCAGGCCGTTGAGCCGGTCGAAGGTGCGCAGGCCGTCGGGCAGGACCCCGATGAGGGCCTTGGCGCGGACGGGTTCGGCCCACACGTCCACCCCGTGGACGAGGGCGCGCCCGGAGTCGGGGGTGAGTAGGCCGGTGGCCATGGACAGGGTGGTGGTCTTGCCGGCGCCGTTGGGGCCCACCATGGCGTAGAGGCTGCCTGCGGGGATCTCCAGCCAGAGGTTGTTCACCGCCAGGGTCTGTCCGTAGGCCTTGTACAGGCCCTGAAGGGTGACGGCGCTGGTAGCTGGGGGCGCACCGTGCACGTAGGGCGTAGTGGCACCCGGTGCAGGAGGGGCGGAGTGGCTAGGGACGCCGTCGAGGGACGGCTTCGCCGTGACGTCTGTCATGCCCTTACGGTAGGGCGGACGCCGGGTGCCGGCCTCCTCCTCGAGGACGAGGCAGCTGCGCCCCCTCCGTGGTGCCGGGGAGGGGCGCCCACGGGCGGGCGGGCGGCCACCGGCCCGGTAACCGGGGCGGTGGCTTCAGCTTCGCCGTCACCTGCCAGCCAAATGCGCACCGGGGTGGTGGCCGACGCGGTCCGGGGTGGCGTCAGGGCCGCCCCGGCCGCCCCACCGCCCCGGCCGTCGTCGGGCACCACGGCCAGGACGGGGCAGGGGGGCCGGGGCCGCTGGCGTGGGAGGAGGTAGGCCAACGAGAGCAGCGCGCCACCGCTGGGTGACGCGCTGCTGGACCGCGTCGGGGACGCGGGTGGGGCTCAGGCCTGGACGGCCTTCTTGAGGGCGGAGCCGGCAGTGAGCTTGACGCCGTAGCCGGCCGGGATCTGGATCTCCTCGCCCGTGCGCGGGTTGCGACCGGTGCGGGCGGCGCGCTCGACGCGCTCGACCCCCATGAGACCGGTGATCTTGACGGCCTCACCCTTGGCGACGTTCTCCACCAGGACGTCCTGGAAGGCGCCGAGGAAGGTGTCGGCGTCGGTCTTGGTCAGACCAGCCTTCTCAGCGATGGCGGCAATGAGCTCAGTGCGGTTGACGGACATGTGTTGCCTCTCGGTAGTCGGTCGGCGCCTCGATGGCGGCGCCGCTGGTGTCACGTTATGCGCAGAAAGTCCATTTTGCCAGGTATGACGCCCCTATCCCGGCGTGGCGGACGCGGATCACGGCCCGGGTGGCGCCCCGGAGGGCCCGTAGCGTAGCGCCAGTCACATGCCAGGTCCCGGCGGGTACCCCGCCACCCCGGCGCTCGCCCCGACCCCACCTGGCCTGCACGTGACCTGAGTATGAGCCAGCCAGACCGTGTAGCGACGCCCGACCCCACCTGGCCTGCACAGGTCGTCCACGCTACGGGGCGCAGCGCCCCCTAGCCAGCCCCGGGCCTGGGCAGGAGCGCGCGTCGTCCGGGCCCCGGACGGCCCGCCCCGGACGGAGTGGTCCCTGAACGTCGCGCCATGACCTCTTCCGTCCCAGACGGCCCTGGTGAGGCCCGGGACGGGACGAAACGCCGGTGGGGCGCGTCCAGACGGACACGCCCCACCGGTGTTCCCCACCCTTGAGAAGGTCCGCCGTACCCGGCGGCCTCACAAGGTCTGTGTGCCCGACGTCCTAGCGTCGGGTGACCGCCTCCACGAACCAGGAGGTGATCGTCGTCGGGTGGGTGATGGCGGTCCCGACCACCACGGCGAAGGCACCGTGGTCCATGGCCTGGGCGGCCTGGGCGGGGGTGTGCACCCGTCCCTCCACAATGAGGGGGACCTGGGCGATGGCGGCGACCTGGTCAATGAGCTCAATGTCGGGGCCCTCGGTGCGGGGCCGCTCCCCGGTGTACCCGGCCAGGGTGGTGCCGATGACGTCGGCACCCGCGTCCTGGGCGGCCCGGGCGTCCTCCAGGGACCCGCAGTCCGCCATGACCAGGATCTCGGGGAAGACGTCCTTGAGGCCGACGACGGTCTGCGCGAGGGTCAGGCCGTCGGGGCGGGGACGCCGGGTGGCGTCCAGGGCCACGATCTGGCTGCCGGTAGCGGCCACGGCAATGGCGTGGGACAGGGTCGGGGTGATGAAGACGCCGTCGTGGCCGTCCTTCCACAGGCCGATGACGGGGACGTCCACGTGCTGGTTAATGAGGGCCAGGTCCGCCAGGCCCTGGGCGCGGATGCCGACGGCGCCCCCGGCCACGCACGCCTGGGCGACCTCGTCCATGGTACGGGGGTCGCGCATGGGCTCACCGGGGTAGGCCTGGGCGGAGGCGATCAGGCCCCCCTTGAGGGCGGCGAGGACGGGGTGGAGGCTGGTCATGTGTCTGTGTCTTCCTTATGGCAGTGGGGGCTGGCGGACGCTCTCAGGCGGTGGCGCCCAGGAGCCTGAGGGCGCCGCGGGCGGCGCCGATAATGGGGGCGTTGGTACCCAGCTCGGCGCGTACGAGGGGTACGTCCGCCAGGGGGTCGATGAGCTCGGCGCGGAAGGTCTCGCGCAGGGGCGCCCACCACAGCTCCCCGGCGCGGGCCAGGCCCCCGGAGAGGACCACGCGCTCGGGGTCCAGGACGGCGACCACCCCGGCCAGGACCTTGCCCAGGGCGATGGCGGAGTCACGGTAGACCAGGGAGGCGATGGGGTCCCCGGAGTCGGCCCGCTGCTCGACCTCGAAGGCGTTGGCCACCTCCGGGTCCCCGCCCGCGGCCAGGTAGCGGCGGTGGATCTGGGGACCTGCGGCAATGGCCTCCAGGTGGCCACGGCGCCCGCAGGTGCACATCTCGTTCTCGGCCCCCGGGGCGGGGACGTGCCCGATCTCCCCGGCGACGTAGTGGGCGCCGCGCACGGTGGTGCCGTTAATGACCACGGACCCGCCGACCCCGGTCCCCACGGCGACGACCAGGACCGAGCTGGCGTCGCGTCCGGCGCCCAGCCAGGCCTCTCCCCCGGCGTAGGCGTCGACGTCGTTCTCGACGTGGACGGGCATGTCCCCGTAGCCCTGGGCGATAAGGCGGGAGCGGACCCCGGTGGCGACTGACGTGCCGGTCCACCCGGTGATGGCGTCGGTGGCCGAGACGATCGTGCCGGTGGAGACGTTGACCACGCCCGCGCTGCCCACGCCCACGGCGCTGACGGCCACCGGCGCGCCGGGGGCCTGGTGGGTGCCGGCCGACACGACGGTGTCGACCACTGAGGCAATGGCGTCGAGCACCGCCTCCGGGCCGCTGCGGGCGGGGGTGGGCGCGGAGGCCAGGGGGCCGGCCAGCGCGCCGTCCGCGGTGACCAGGGCGGCCGCCATCTTGGTCCCGCCCAGGTCCACCCCCACGACCAGGGGCGTGGAGAGGGGTGGGGCGGCGTCGGTGGTACTCATGACCTTCGGTCCTCTCGATTCCGTGTCCGGGTGGGGCGTCTGGCTCCAGGTCCCAGCGTAGCGGGGCGGCGATGCGCGCACCGCCCCGCTATATGGTCGCCACCTGCGCGGACAGCCCGACCCGGGCCGTACGCAGGGCTCTACAGGAGCCCGTTCTTCCTCAGGACGGCCAGGACGGCCTGGGCGTTGGCGGGCTCCAGGGGCTCGACGGGGAAGGCCATGGTGGCGGTGGCAATGGTGCCCAGGGCCGCCATGGCGGTCTTGAAGGCCCCGACCCCGGTGGCGTCCCCGGAGCGGCCCGTGACGGCGAAGACGCACTCGAAGTTCCGGGCGATCTCGTCCTGGATCCGGCGGGCCCGGGCCCAGTCCCCCGCGACGGCGGCGTCCCACAGGTCACGGTAGGCACGGGGCTCGACGTTGCCGTACCCGGGCACGACGCCGTCGGCCCCGAGCAGGAGCATGCCGTCCACGACGAGCTCGTGGCCGGTCAGGAGCGCCAGGGGGTGGCCGGCGTCCTCGTTGGCCATGACCAGGCGGCGGAAGGCGACGTCGTCACCGGAGGAGTCCTTGACGCCGGCCAGGACGCCCTCGCTTCCCAGGCCCACCAGGAGGTCGCGGGAGAGCTTCTTGCCGCCCAGGCGCACGGGGACGTCGTAGGCGAACAGGGGCAGGTCCACGCTCGCGGCCACGGCCCGGAAGTGGGCGGCGTACTCGGCCTCGGAGTTCAGGGCGTAGAAGGGGCAGGTGGACACGATGGCGTCGGCGCCGAGGGCGGCGGCACGCCTGGCCTGCTCCACGACCCGTCCGGCGGTGGTGTCGATAGCCCCCACCAGGACGGGCACGCGCCCGGCGACGCGCTCGACGGTGCGTCCCACGACGACATCACGCTGGGCGTCGGTGAGGTAGGCCACCTCACTGGTGGATCCCATGGAGAACAGGCCGGTGACACCTCCCTCGATAAGGACGTCAATAAGCCTGTCCAGGCTCTCGAGGTCGATCTCACCCTGGACGGTGAAGGGGGTGACGACCGGGGGGATGACGCCGGTGAAGCGGGTGTCCATAGAAGTAGTTCTCCTCGTCGAGTGTGTTTCCGACGTCTGACGTCGGATATCTGATTATGCCAGACATGCCGTGCCGGGGCACCAGCAGCGGACGGCGGGTCGCAACGCGGTGACCGCGGACCGCGCCCCGTCCGCGACCTCCACCCCGTCCACGGCATCCGGCGGGTCGTGGCGAGGGCCCGGGCCGAAGGCGCCGGGGCGAGCTCGGGTGCGCCGTGCACTGTCTGCGGGGTCTGCGGGGTGGCACGAGGCCGTGGGACGCGGTCGGGCACCGGGGCCCGGCGCCGGCAGCCGCAGGCCCCTGGTGGTACCGACCGCGGGCCCCGTGCCCAGGGCCTGCGGTCGGTACCGCCAGGTCCGCCGTCGTCTCAGCGGTCCAGGAGGGAGGGCACGGCACCCAGCAGGGTGCGGGTGTACTCCTCCTGGGGGTTGGCGAAGATCTCCTCGGTGGTGCTCAGCTCCAGGATCCTGCCGAAGTACATGACGGCGATCCGGTCGGAGACGTAGCGCACGGTGTTGATGTCGTGGCTGATGAACACCAGGCCCAGGCCCAGGCTCGCCTTGAGGTCCTGCAGGAGGTTGAGCACCTGGGCGCGCACGGAGACGTCCAGGGCGCTCGTGGGCTCGTCGGCCACGATAATGTCCGGGTCCAGGGCCAGGGCGCGGGCAATGGCCACGCGCTGGCGCTGCCCACCGGAGATCTGCCGCGGCAGCACGTCCAGGGCGCTGGGCGGCAGGCCTACCAGGTGGAGCAGGTCACGGACCTTGGCCTCGCGCTCCCTGGGGCTGCCGACGCCGTGGACGTTGAGCGGGTCAATGAGCGTGTCGTGCACGACCATGCGGGGGTTGAGCGCCGTGGCCGGGTCCTGGAAGACCATGGAGACCGAGCGCCCCAGGGCCCTGCGGTCGGACGCCCGGTGCCCCAGCCTCCTGCCCTTGAAGTAGACCTCGCCCGCGGTAGGCGTCTGGAGCCCCACCATGAGGCGGGCGGTGGTGGACTTCCCGCACCCCGACTCCCCCACCAGGCCGAGGGTCTCGCCACGGCGCACGGTCAGGGAGACGTCGTTGACCGCGTGGACCTTGTCAGGCCGCAGGAGGCTGCCGGTGCGTGACTTGTGGACGACGTGGGCGCCACGCAGCTCGATAACGGGATCCTGCGGGGTCCAGGTGCTGTTCTTCTCCGGCATCAGTGGGCCTCCTCCTTGGCGAGGACCGCCTCAAGCTCAGGCGTGACGGCGTAGTAGTGGTTCTCCGCGCCGGCCACCGGCTTGAGGCTCGGACGGGTGTGGAGCCCGACGGTGGGGTGGTCCGAACGGGGGGCGAAGCGGTCGCCGTCGACGAACTCCGAGGGGCTGGGGACGGTGCCGCGCACCTGGTGGAGCCGGTTGGAGCCGGACTCGATGGAGAGCACGGCGCCCAGCAGCCCCCGGGTGTACTCGTGGACGGGGTTGGTCAGCAGCTCGCTGGTGGGGGCCTGCTCCACCACCTGGCCGGCGTACATGACGGTGATGCGGTGGGCCAGCTTGGCCACCAGGGCCAGGTCGTGGGAGACGAACACCATGGCGAACCCGAGCTTCTCACGCAGCTCGTTGAGGAGGTCCACGACCTGCTTCTGGACGGTCACGTCCAGGGCGGTGGTGGGCTCGTCGGCAATGACCAGGCTGGGGTCACGGGTCAGGGCCATGGCAATGAGCACGCGCTGGCGCTGCCCGCCGGAGAGCTCGTGCGGGTAGCTCCTCAGGGTGCGCACCGGGTCCAGCCCCACCAGCTCCAGGAGCTCCTCGGCGCTGCGGGTCCCGCCGCGGGAGGTGAGCTGCTTCATCTGGGAGCGGATGAGCATGGAGGGGTTCAGGGAGCTCAGGGCGTCCTGGTAGATCATGCTCATCTCGTGGCCGCGCAGGGCGTTGTGCTCCTCGGGGCTCATCTCCAGGAGGTTGCGGCCCTTGAAGAGGATCTGGCCACGCATACGGGCGGTGGGGGGCAGCAGCCCCATGACCGCCATGGAGGTGATGGACTTCCCGCAGCCGGACTCCCCCACCAGTCCCATGGTCTCCCCGGGACGCACCGAGAAGGAGACGCGGTCCACGATATCGACGTCCCCGTGCTGGGCGGGGAAGGCGATGGACAGGTCCTTGACCTCCAGGACCGGGTCCTTGCCGCTGTCCCGGTAGACGAGGCGGTCACGACGGGCCAGCTCGGCCACCCGCAGGGAGGCCAGGCGCTCAGCCAGGGGGACGTCCTCCACGGCGGGGACGCCCACCCCGGTCAGGGAGCTGACGTCCTGCCTGTCCCGGACCACCTCGCCCTGGGCCGTCCTGACGTGGGAGGCCACGGCGTCGGCGGCGTCGTCCCAGGCCTCCTGGGTCTCCATGGCCTCCTCGTCGGCCTGGACGTCAACCTTGACCTTGATGCGCGGGGAGGCCATGGCGTCGGTCAGCCCCTCGGAGAGGATATTGAGGCACAGGGTGGTGATGAGGATGAGCAGCCCGGGGAAGAAGGTGGGCCACCAGTGCCCGGACAGCAGCAGGGCCTTGCCCTCGGAGAGCATATTGCCCCAGGTGGGGGTGTTGGCGGACTGGATACCGGTACCGATAAAGGACAGCGAGGCCTCGAAGACGATGGCGTCGGCCACGAGCACGGTGGCGAACACCATAATCGGTGCGATGCAGTTGCGGGCCACGTGCTTGGCCAGGATCCACGGGACGGAGGCGCCCATCACCTTGGAGGCGGACACGTAGTCCTCACCGAACTGGGAGATGATATTGGCCCGCACCACGCGGGTGAGCTGGGGCACGTAGAGGATCGCGATGGAGATAATGATCACCGGTAGGATCGGCAGGCGCGTGGACATGGCCGACACCAGGACGGCCGCCAGGGCGATCCCGGGGAAGGACATGACGACGTCGAGCACGCGCATGAGGGTCTCGGAGATCCACTTGCGGGCCGTGGCGGCCACGGCCCCCAGGACGGCGGCCACGGCCAGGGCCAGGCCGGTGGCCGACAGCCCTACGACCAGGGAGACCCGGCCGCCGTAGACGGCGCGGGAGAAGATGTCCCGCCCGGTGGCGTCGGTGCCGAAGAGGTAGGACAGGGAGGGGGCCACGACCGGGTCGGAGGAGGTGACCTCACCGATGCCCTCGATATAGGTGGTGCTCTGTCCCGCGGCCAGCCCCGTGGCCTTGGGGGAGTAGGGCGCGACCAGGGGTGCGAGGAGGGCGACGAGGGCGATGAGGCCCAGGACGACGACGGCGATCTTGGAGCCGGTCGGGAGCGCCTTCCAGCCCTGGAAGCGCTGCCCGGGGGCGGAGGCCCTCTCCAGCGTGCGACGGTGCAGCATCAGATGCTCCTGATTCGTGGGTTGACGAGGACGTAGAGCATGTCGACGACAATGTTGACGAGGATGAAGGCCAGCGCCACGGTGATGGACACGCCCTGGACGATATTGACGTCGTTGCGGGTGATACCGTCGAAGATGAGCTGGCCCATGCCATTGATGTTGAAGATGATCTCGATGACGACGGCGCCGCCCATGGCGTAGCCGATACGCAGGCCCAGCACGGTCAGCGGGGTGATGAGCGCGTTGCGCAGCACGTTACGGGCCACCACCACGTGCTTGGGGATGCCTCCGCCGATGGCGGTGCGCACGTAGTCGCGGTCCAGCTCCTCGACCATGGCGGTGCGCACCACGCGGGTCAGGGACCCGGCGTTGGGCACGGCCACGGCCAGGGCCGGCAGGAAGATCTGGCGGACGTAGGTGCCCGGGTCGTCGCTGAAGGAGACCCAGTCGGAGACCAGGGCGGGGAAGGTCCCGGTGCCGCCGGGGACGTCGGAGAACCACTGGATGAGCAGCAGGGCCAGCCAGAAGGAGGGGGTGGCCAGGCAGGCGATGGAGATGACGCGGATGACCTGGTCAGGCCACCGGTCGCGGTAGAGGGCGGCGACGATGCCCAGGACGGTGGCCAGGACGACGGCGATGAAGATGCCGATAAAGGTCAGCTGGAGGGTGATGGGGAAGGCCGAGGAGACCAGGTCGGAGATCTTGACCCCGGTGAAGGAGGAGCCGAGGTCACCGTGGACCAGCCCCGTGAGGTAGTCCCAGTACCGCTGCAGGAGTGGGTCGTTGAGGTGGTGGGCGACTCGGTACTGCTCCAGGGCGTCCGCAGAGGCTGCCTCCCCCAGCGCCAGGCGCGCGGGGTCAGCCGATGAGAACGACATGACGACGAACACGAGAAGCGTCACACCCAGCACCATGACCGGCAGCGCGAGCAGGCGCCGTCCGATCAGGCGAATGAGGTTGGACACAGGAATGCTCCTTTGCTTCGGTGCCCCGCCACCTCAGGGGTGGCCGGCCGGTAGGTGCCCGGCCGGTGACGGTCGGGCGTACTCACCCTCCTATTGTCTGACGTCTGACGTCCGAATACAAGTCGGGGGCGCGTCACATGTGCGACGCGCCCCCGCTGGCTCCAGGCCTCCCGGCCAGGGCCCGGGTCAGGCCGTGGTCGATCCCACGTCCACGAAGGACAGGCCGGTCAGCGCGATCGGCTTGAAGCCGGACAGGGTCTGGGAGTCGTAGGCCGTGGGGGTCTTGCGGTGGAAGATCGGGTAGAGCGGCACGTCCTCGGAGAGCTTGTCGAAGATCTCCTGCCACTTGGCGACCTGCGCCTCACCCTCGAGCCTGACCGCCTCGTCCAGCAGGGCCTGGATGGCCGTGTAGGACTCCGAGCCCTTCCAGTGCATACGGGTCTCGGTCCACAGGTCGGTGCCGTACCACCAGCGCATGAGCAGGTCCGCGTCGTTGCCGAACACCGAGGGGTCACCCGGGGCGATGAGGACGTCCCAGGGCCCCTGGCTGCCGTCAATGAGCTGGTAGGCGTCCGCGGACTTCCTCTCGTCGTAGGCGACGCTCACCCCCAGGGCCTCCAGGTTCTCCTTGATGATCGGGCGGGCCGAGGAGAACCAGCCGTGGTTGGTGCACAGCAGGCTGAGGCTCGTCACCCCGGCCTCGGACAGGAGGGACTTGGCCCTGGCCGCGTCGTAGCTGTAGACCGTCTTGGCCTGCTTGAAGGCGGGGTGTCCGTCCTGGACGAAGCAGGTGGCGGGGGTGGCCAGCCCGGACATGCCGGTCTCGCAGATCTTGACGTAGTCCAGGGCGTACATCACCGCCTGACGGGCCTTGGGGTCGGAGAAGGTGGAGTGGTTGAACATGGCGAACAGGAGGCTGAAGCCCTGCTGGGCGGCCACGGTCACCGGGGCCTTCATCTGCTTGAGGTTGGCCGCGGGCACGGCGTCAATGGCCTGCACCTTGCTCGAGGTCATGGCGTTGGTGCGGGTGGTGTCGTCGGGCATGATCTTCCAGGTCATGGTCTTGGCCAGGGCCGGGTGGGGACCGTTGTAGTGGTCGTTGCGCTCGAAGACGATGTTCTGGGAGGCGGCGCTGTTGTCCGTCATCTTGTAGGGGCCCGAGCCGGTGGGCATGAGGTCGAAGGCCTTGGCGTCGGCCTCGACGACGGACTTGGGGACGATCTTGACCACGCTGAGGCGCTCGGCCACCAGCGAGAAGGGGTAGTTGAGCTTGATGGTGACCGTGGTGGCGTCCTTGGCCTCGACCTTGGCCACGAACTGCAGGAACTGGAGGTAGGTGGACTTGTTGGTGGGCTCGAGCACGCGCTCGAAGGAGAAGACGACGTCGTCGGTGGTCACCGCGGTGCCGTCGGAGAACTTGGCGCCGTCGCGCAGGGTGACCTCATAGGTGGTGTCGTCCACCTTCTTGGGCAGCTCGGCGCCCAGGGCCGCGTAGACCTCGCGGGTGGCGGGGTGGAGCTCGGTCAGCCCCTCCAGGGTGTGCCAGTTGGCCGCGATGGTCAGGGCCGCGGAGGTGATCATGGGGTCGTAGCCGGTGGTGCCCAGCTCATACGAGATACCGGCGGTGATGGTGCCGTCCTTGTTGATCTTGGAGGGATCCGCCCCGGTGCCGGTGCCGGTGGGCTTCTGGCTGCCACCGCAGGCGGCCAGCGTCGCGGCGAGCCCGGCCGCCAGGCCCAGGGCCCCCGATACCTTGAGGAAGTCACGGCGGGAGGCGGAAGCAGGTGAGATCGTCATTGAAGTTCTCCTGAAGTCGGACGTCTTATGTCTGACGTTGGTAGGATGACTGTAGCAGGCCCGAGGACGTCTGACCACCTGTCATATACTCCTGACTAAATAGTGGTTCAGGTCACACGGGCTTGGCGCGTCGGCACCCGACGCATCCTTAAACCGCGGTATAACAACGGAGTTACGATCACCATGATCCCTACGAAGACACCGGGCGGCGCCTACACCGTGCTCACGCATGCACCCACCACCCAGGCGGACACCGCCATCCAGGCGATCAAGGACTACATCCTGACCTCGCACCTGCAGCCGGGGGACTTCCTGCCCACGGAGTCCCAGCTGTGCACCGACCTGGGCGTGTCACGCTCCTCGGTGCGCGAGGCGGTGCGCACCCTGGTGGCCCTGGACATTGTCGAGGTCCGTCACGGGTACGGCATGTTCGTCGGCGACGTCTCCATGCGCCCCATGGTGGAGTCCCTGGTCTTCCGGGGGCTGCTGCACCCCGGTGACGACTACCGGGGCCTGCGCGACATCGTCGAGGTCCGCCTCACCCTGGACCTGGCCATCGCCGAGAGGGTGACGCAGGCCTGGAAGGGGCGCCAGGACCAGGCCCTGGAGTCCCTGGAGTCCCTGGTGACCCAGATGGAGGAGCGCGCCGCCGCCGGGCACACCTTCGTCGAGCAGGACCGGGCCTTCCACAACCAGCTCCTGAGCCCCTTGGAGAACCACCTGTTCCGCCACCTCTCGGACGCCTTCTGGACGGTCCACACCCTGACGATCCCCCTCCTGGACGCCCCCCACCCCGCTGACATCATTACCACCGCCAGGGCCCACCGGGCCATGCTCGACGCCGCCCGGTCAGGGGACGTCAAGGCCTACCGCAGCGCCGTGGTGGAGCACTTCGAGCCCCTCCAGCGGGCCCTGGGCGAGGGGTGAGGCCCCTGCCAGCACCTGCTCGCTGAGGGCCGGGTAGGTCCCCGCCCGGGCCACCGCCAGGAGGTTGGTCCCCGGATCCTCGGGGACCAGGAGCCGCTCGACCCAGGCGTCACGGGCCGCCCCCAGGCCCCGGGCGAGCCAGGTGGTACTGACCTCCTCCATGGCGTGGGTACCACCGGGGAAGACGTGGAGCTCAGCCACCCCGCCGTCACGCCACAGGGCGCTGGCCAGGGCCACCACCTCGTCGCGGAAGGGCTCGGCCGAGGCCACGGACAGGAAGACCGGCGGCAGGTCGCCGAGCCAGGTGGCCCGGGCCGGGGCCTCGTAGGGACTGACGGCCCCGGTCCCCCGCCGCTGGCCCAGGGCCGCCTCCCAGGCGACGTTGTTGTAGGCCGAGGGCCAGGTGCCCTGGTGCAGGTACTGGAGCCCGGAGACCGACCCGTCCTCCTGGCCGGTGCGGTCGTCCAGCATGGGGTAGTCAGCCAGGGCCCCCAGGACCTGGGGCCCGTGGCGGTCGCGCGCCATGAGGAGGACCCCCAGTGCCAGCCCCCCGCCCGCGCTGGCCCCCACCAGGACGACCCGCCCGGGGTCGGCTCCCAGGGCGGCGGCGTTGTCCACGGCCCAGCACACGGTGGCGTAGCAGTCCTCCACCGCGGTCGGGGACGGGGACTCGGGGGCCAGACGGTACTCCGGGCTGACGACGACGCCCCCGTAGCGGCGCATCCAGGGCACCACCGTGCGCAGGCCGCTGTAGCGGCTGCCCATGACCAGCCCACCCCCGTGGAGGGAGACAAAGAGCGGGCCCGGCCCCTGGGCCGGCAGGCCACCACCGGGCCCCTGGGCTGGCAGGCCGCCACGGCTCCCGGGGTCACCACCGGGCCCGTCACCACCGTGCCCGGGGTCACCACGGCGGCCGGTAGCCGGGCCCTCCCCCTGGGCCCCGTCGTCGGCCCCCCGCGCCCCGTCGCGCAGGACGGCTACCGGGATCTCGACGCCGTCAAAGGAGGTCAGGTGGTCCTCGGTCAGGTCGGTCCCGGGGTGGGCGCTGCGGAAGGCGGCCCGGGAGTCCTCCACGGGGGAGCGCCAGGTCGGGAGGTTGTCCACGGTCATCTCGCGCCAGAAGCCCAGCGGCTCGAGCGCGGCCAGGACCGCGGCGGTCGCGCTGTCGTAGGGAGGACGGGGCAGGTCGTCGCGGGTAGGACGTACCGGGGTACCAGACACGGGGGAACTATGGCACACCCCTGGCTCCCCCTCCCCCACCGCGGGCCCGCGCCGGGCCCCGGCGTCGCCGTCCTCAAGGCCCCGTCCCCACGACGGGCCCCTCCCGGATCCACGCCCACGTAGCAGGGGGCTCGGCCCTCGACCAGGTGGCGGGACGCCACCCGGCCCGTCCCCGTCCACGTAGCAGGGGGCTCGGCACCCGAGGAGGGCTCGAGCTGCACCCCCGGATCCACGCCCACGTAGCAGGGCCCGTGCCGACGGCGGACCACCTCGCGGCCCAGGCCCCGCCCCCGGCAGGAACCCTGGCCGATACCCAGGGAGAACGTGTCGGGGGCGCCCAGGCCCCGCCCCCGGCAGGATCCGCACGGTGCCCACGGGCGGAGAGGGCTACCGCGAGCTGGTCGCCTACCTGCGGCAGGACCCGCACGGCGCCCGCCCGCACCCGCACGGGCCAACAACTTCACCCACAGCACACGCAAGGGTGAGAATGCGGTGGTCAACCTCCTGCTCCTCCACAAGGAAGCCCTATGTCTCGTCCCACCGCGGCCCCCGCCGTCAAGGATCCGGTCGACGCCGTCCCGTCGGTCAAGCGTCTTGCGGTCCTGTCCGTCCAGCACGTCCTGGCCTTCTACGCCGGGGCCGTGATCGTCCCCCTGGTCATCTCCCAGGGGCTGGGCCTGGACGACGCCACCACGATCCACCTCATTAACGCCGACCTGTTCACCTGCGGCATTGCCACCATCATCCAGTCCGCCGGGCTCGGCCCCAGGATCGGGGTGCGGCTGCCCCTCATCCAGGGCGTCACCTTCACCGCCGTCTCCCCGCTCATCGCCATCGGCCTGGCGGCCTCCCCAGGAGCGGGTGGGACCGAGGGCCTGGCCGCCATGTACGGCTCGATTATCGTCGCCGGCCTGGCGACCTTCCTCGCGGCGCCCTTCTTCGCCAAGCTGCTGCGCTTCTTCCCCCCGGTGGTCACCGGCACCCTCCTGACCGTCATGGGCACCACGCTGCTGAGCGTCTCCGCCGGGGACATTGTCAACTGGGGCACCTACGCCCCCCAGGGCTCCAGCGAGTCCGACGTCGCCTGGTTGACCATTAAGGGCCTCCTGTACGCCCTGGGCACCATTGCCACGATCGTCCTCGTCCAGAGGGTCTTCAAGGGGTTCATGGGGACCATCTCGGTCCTCGTCGGCCTGGTCGCCGCCACCACCGTGGCCTGGGCGCTGGGAGACACCGACTTCTCCCAGGTGTCCCAGGCCGACGCCGTGAGCGTGACCACACCCTTCTTCTTCGGCGCACCGGCCTTCCCCCTGACCGGCATTGTCTCCATGCTCATTGTGATGGCAGTCACGGCTGTGGAGACCACCGGGGACGTGTTCGCCACCGGCGAGATCGTGGGCAGGCGCATTACCTCACGGCACATTGCCGCCGCCCTGCGTGCCGACGGGCTGTCCACCGTGCTCGGCGGGGTGCTGAACTCCTTCCCCTACACCTGCTTCGCGCAGAACGTGGGCCTGGTGCGCCTCACGCAGGTCAAGTCCCGCTGGGTGGTCACCGCCGCGGGCGCCATTATGATCGTCCTGGGAGTGCTGCCCAAGGCCGGTGCCGTCGTCGCCGCCATCCCCACACCGGTCATTGGCGGGGCGAGCCTGGTGATGTTCGCCAATGTCGCCGTCGTGGGCCTCCAGACCCTGGCCAAGGTCGACCTGCACGACAACCGCAACGCCACGATCGTGTCCACCTCCATCGGCCTGGCCCTGCTGGTGACCTTCAAGCCGGACATGGCCACCATGGTCCCCGACTGGCTGGCCATCCTGTTCGGCTCGGGGGTGACCATCGGCTCCATCACCGCCATTGTGCTCAACCTGCTCTTCTTCCACGTCGGCCGCCAGGCAGGACCGGACGTGGCCGTGGTCAAGGGCCGGGCGGTGAGCCTGGAGGAGGTCAACGCCATGGACCAGGCCACCTTCGTGGAGGCCTTCGGCAGCATGTACGTGGGCGCCACCTGGCCAGCTGAGCGCGTGGCCGGGCAGCGTCCCTTCACCTCCACGGCCGAGCTGCGCCAGGCCTTCGAGGACGTGGTCCTGACCGCCTCCCCCACCGAGCAGGAGGCCCTCATGGCCGGCTACACCGACATCGTGGACCTCCTCCTGAGCCAGGATGTCGCCCCCGGGGGCGACCAGCAGGCGCATATGGACACCGCCTCCCTGGCCCTGGGGGAGCTCGACGACGCCCAGGCGGCCGAGCTGCGCGCCCTGGGGTCCGCCTACCACGAGAGGTTCTCCCGCCCGCTGGTCATGTGCGTCTCACGGGTGGCCAACCGCGAGACGCTCATGGCGCGGGGCTGGGCCAGGGTGGAGTCCTCACCCGCCCGCGAGGCCAGGGTGGCCCTGGGCGAGGTCATTGACATCGCCGACGAGCGCTTCGACGTCCTCATGGCCGACGCCAACCCTGTCCGCTCCGCCTGGGTGCGGAGCCTGGAGCAGCTCGGCTGACGGCACGGCGCCTGCAGCCGGCGGGGCCGGGTGGCACAGTGCCACCCGGCCCCGCCGTCGAGCGGATCAGGCGACGTCGCTACCGGCCTCGTCCTGGGCCTGACCGGTGACCAGCTCGGAGACGGACTTCCCCAGGAAGGTCTTGACCAGGGCGTCCACCTGGGGCAGGACCGAGGCACCCATCTGGGTGACCTTGCCCGCACCATCAGTGGAGACCACGGTCAGGCCGTCAATAGCGCTCATGGGCTCCGCGTAGGCGCGCACCACGTCGGGCAGGATGTCCAGGGCCTGCTTGGCCTTGGCGGCCTCACCGTAGAGCTCCATGGCCTCGGCCATCGCCTTGGTGGCCCCGGCCTCGGCGGCACCCTTGGCGGCGGTCGCAGCCGCCTCGGCCTTACCTCGGGCCTCCACGGCATCGGCCTCGGCGCGGGCGGTCAGGGCCGTGGCCTCGGCGCGGGCGGCGGCGTCCAGGCGCACCCGCTCAGACCCGGCCTGGGCCTCCAGACGCACCCGTTCGGCCGCGGCCTGGGCCTCCAGACGCACTCGCTCGGCCGCGGCCTGGGCGGCAGCGACCTGCTCGGTCCTGGTCGCCGCCGCGGCCTGCTCACGCTGGTAGCGGGCGGCGTCAGCAGGCTTGCGGACCTCAGTGTCCAGCTCACGCTCACGCAGCTCGGCCTCGGCCTGGGCGGTGGCGCGCTTCTCCTCGGCGATCTCACGGTCCTTGCGGGCCTTGGCCAGGGGCGCGGCGGCCTGGGCCTCGGCGGCGGCGGTGTCCATCTCCTTCTTCAGGGCGGCCTTGGCCACCTCCAGGTCACGGTTGGCCTCCGCGATAGCCTTCTTGCTGGTGGCCTCGGCCTCGTTGGCAATACGGTCGTTACGGGCCTTGGCCACCCGCGCCTCCTGCAGGACACGCTCCTGCTCAGGCTGGCCCAGGGCGGCGATGTAGCCCCGGTCGTCCTCAATGCGGTTGACCTGCAAGGTGTCAATGACCAGGCCCATGACCGCGAGGGCCGACTCGGCGCCCTCCAGGACCTGCTGCTGAAGAAGAGCCCGGTCGGAGATGAGGTCGGAGACCGTCATATTGCCGACGATGGAGCGCAGCGTCCCCTCCAGGGCCTCGGTGGCGGCCCGGGCGATGGCGGCGTCGGCCTGGGCCACGCCCAGGAAGCGCTGGGCGGCCGCCCGGATCGCGGCCTCGTTGTCCCCGACCTTGATAGCGGCGACGGCCCCTACCGAGACATTGATCTTATTGGCGTCCTCACCGGTGACCGACAGCGCCACGGTCTGCTGGGTCATGGGCAGGAACTGGATACGCTGGAAGATCGGCCAGACGAAGTCCCGACCACCGGGCAGGATAATGGTCACGTCCCCTGTCTTGGCGCTACCGGAGACCAGTCCCACCTCGTTGGACTGGATGACCACGAAGCGTGAGGCAACGAACCACGACAGGAGGAGGACGAGGAGGACAATACCAATCCCGCCGAAAAAGAGTGTTCCAATAGACTCCATGTGTGCTCCTTGTGTGATGAGAGTCCTAGTCTAGCAACCAGTAAGCAATAAGGGTAGGGGCCGCAGTGTGTGTTGCGGGAGACCGCTCCGTCCCCGTGGCCGGAACACTGATGTCATAAGGTCGTACTGCGCGTGTCGCGGAAGACCGCAGGAACAGGGGCCAGGGCCTGTGGCACTTGAAAGAGGCCGAGGAGCGGAGCCGGTCGGAAAGGAAGAGGCCCCGAGGAGGGCAGGGTCCTCTGACACGATCAGGTTCCCGAGCACGAAGTACAAGAGAGGCCCCCTAGGAGGACAGGGCCCTCAGATTGGTCACGACGACGCCGTCCTGGGCCGTGGCGGTCACCGTGACCATGGCGCCGGGCCTCAGGTCCGTCTCGCCGGTGGCAGTGAGCTGGTACTGGTCCCCGCGGGGGGAGACAACCAGGACCTTGCCTGTGGTGCCGCGCCACCACAGGACACGGGCGTCGGCCCCAATGAGCTCCTCGGTCTGGGGCAGGGCACGTACGGCGGTGGCTACCCGCCGCAGACGGTGCCACCCCCAGACGGTCCCGACGGCGCTGGCCAGCCCCACCGAGGCGGCAACGGCCATGAGGACGGGGTCAGTCAGACCGGTCAGGGAGACCCCGATCAGGCCAATGGCTCCGGTGGCGCCCAGTCCTGTGGCCAAGGCCGGGGTGACCCCGTCAAAGAGGAAGCCCAGGAAGTCGTCCAGGATGCTGGTGAGCACCAGGAGGCCTAGGCCTGTCGCAAGAAGACAGATGAACACGAACGTCATGCGAACCTCTGGGGCGGGACCGGTATGGTGCCCATAATCATAGTGCCCTGGTGACCTCTGGCACAGGCCTGCGGCACGGTACCCCGCAGACCAGCAGCGTGCAGGCTCCCGGGGCCACCGCACCACCTCCCGCCCTGTCACCGGGATGGTCCCGGACCTCCCTGCTCCGGGACCAGACGGGAGGGCGCCACCCCTGGGCGTTGATCTTGATGCCCTGGACCCCTGCCCCGGGACCAGGAGGGAGGGCGGGGCCAGGGCTCGCGACGCCTTCGTACCGAGCAGACGCACCGTCCGCAGCGGGTGGCGCCGGTAGTCCCGGCACGCCCTCCATGCCAGGGGGCGCGTGCGGCCGCCAACCTCACGGCCCTCGTGGGCGCCCGGCACACCCCCCATGCCGGGGACGCGCGGGGCCCAGTCTCCCGGGGTTTCTCGGGGGACCGGAGCCAGCCTCCACGCCGGGGGCGCGGGGCCTGGGCGCAGCGGTCGGGGGCGGGCGGAGTCCCCGCCTCCATGGCCGGCGCGCGGGGCCCGGTTAGGCCTGTAGGGGCCGCCCCCGCATTCGGTGGCTCCGTGCCCTGGCCCCGGTGATCGGCCAGGATTGGTCGACGGGCCGCCCCTGCGTCCGGTGGCTCCGTACCGGGGCGGTGGGGCCAGGGAGTGCGTCGCGGCGTCTAGACGGGCGCGACAATATCCACCCAGACGAGGACCACCGCCATGACAATGAGGAGCCCGAAGATCACCTGACCAATGGGCAGGAGCCGGGCGGTGTCCACCGGCCCGGGGTCAGGGCGCCCGTGGGCCAGCGCCCAGCGCCGGCGGGCCCCCTCCCACAGGGCCCCCGCCACGTGCCCGCCGTCAAGCGGCAGGAGGGGGATGAGGTTGAAGGCGAAGAGGGCCAGGTTGAGCGAGCCCAGCAGGCCGAGCATGGAGGAGATGCGCACCGACAGGGGCACGGTGGCGGGCCCCGCGCTGGAGACCTCCCCCGCGATCCGGCCCATACCCACCACGCCGACCACGCCGTTGGTGCTGCGCTGCTCGTGCCCCAGCCCGGCGGATACCGCGTGGTAGAGCCCTGAGGGGAGGGTGACAATAGCCTTGACGGTGCTGGTGACAGCCCCGGCCAGGACCCCCGGCAGCTCGGAGGGTGCCACCCGCACCCTCCCGGCGGTCGGCGAGATCCCTACGTAGGGCCGTAGCCGGGTCACAGGGGCCCCGTCAGCGTCGGTCACCGCCCGCCCGGAGGCGTCGTAGACGGTCCGCTCCACCTGGGTGGCGGTGACCTGGAGGGGGATCTCCTTGCCGTCACGCTCGACCACCACGGTGGTCGGGGCGGTGCCGGAGGCCGCGATCTGGGCCTGGACGTCCTTCCAGGTACGTACCGGGGTACCGTTCCACGACCGGATCGTGTCCCCGACCTGTATCCCGGCCGCCAGGGCGGGGCTGGTGGGGTCACTCGCCAGGCACTGGTCCGTGGTCTCCACGTTGGCGGGGAGGCACTGCGCCACCGTGGAGACCGTAGTGGTGTAGCCCATCTGGCCCATGACGCCCAGGGACACGGCCAGCAGGAGGATCCCCAGGACGAGGTTGGTCAGGATGCCCCCCGCCATGACCGTGAGCTTGCGGGGCACGCTCAGACGGTAGAAGGCCCGGTCCTCCTCACCGGGGGTGATCTCCTCCAGGGCCTCGGCACGCGACTCGGCCACCATGCCCGGGCTGCCGTCCTTGCGACGCCTGTCAGGGCGGGCCGGGTTCTCCGGAGGCAGCATGCCCACGAGCTTGACGTACCCGCCCAGCCAGATGGCCTTGATGCCGTACTCCGTCTCACCGCGGCGGAAGGACCACAGCCTGGGTCCGAAGCCGATGAAGTACTCGGGGACCTTGACCCCGAAGCACTTGGCCGGGATCATGTGCCCCAGCTCATGGAGGGCCACGGACAGGCCGATCCCGATAATGAGGACAACGATCCCGAGGACGTAGGCGAGGTTCACGTGGTCATCTCCTGTCTGACGGGGGTGCTGCTACGGCGGGCGATAATCTCCTCGGCGCGCTGACGGGCCCACCGCTCCACGGACAGGACGTCCTCAAGATCCGGGTCGGTCAGCCCCTCGTGCTCATTGACGACAGAGGCGTCCACCTCCACGATATCCAGCCACTCCAGGCGCCCTGCCAGGAAGGCCGCCACGGCCTGCTCGTTGGCCGCGTTGAGGACGGCGGGGTGGGTGGCGGAGGCGCGCACGGCCTGCCGGGCCAGGGACACGGCCGGGAAGGTCTCCTCGTCCAGGGGCTCAAAGTCCCAGGAGAGAGGAGCCGCCCAGCTGTTGGGGGTGACCAGGCCACCCAGGTCGGGACGCTCGGGCCAGGTCAGCCCCAGGGCGATCGGTAGGCGCATGTCCGGCGGGGATGCCTGGGCGATGGTGGCGCCGTCGGTGAACTCCACCATGGAGTGGACGACGGACTGGGGGTGGACCACCACGACGATGTCGTCGGCAGGGACGTCAAAGAGCAGGTGGGCCTCAATGAGCTCCAGGCCCTTGTTGACCAGGGTGGAGGAGTTGACGGTGACGACCGGGCCCATGGCCCAGGTGGGGTGGCTCAGCGCCTGGGCGGCGGTGACCCCCGCCAGGTCGGCTCGGCCGCGCCCGCGGAAAGGGCCCCCTGAGGCGGTCAGGACCAGGCGCCGTACCTCGGAGCGACCGGTGACGGTGGGGCTGGTGAGTCCCTTCTCGTGGCGGCCGCTGGCCAGGGCCTGGGCGATCGCCGAGTGCTCGGAGTCCACCGGGACCACCTGCCCGGGACGGGCCAGTGCCGCCCTGACCAGGGCCCCGCCCACCACCAGGGACTCCTTGTTGGCCAGGGCCAGGCGGGCCCCGCTGCGCAGGGCCGCCAGGGTCGGTCCCAGGCCCACGGAGCCGGTGACCCCGTTGAGGACCGTGTCCCCTTCCTGCCCCACCCCGGTGGCCTCGACGAGCTCGGCGGCAGCCTGCGGTCCGGTCAGGACGGTACGAACCGGATCCGGTCGTCCTAGCCGTAGCGCCGCGTGGGCGAGCTCGTGACGGAGACGCTCCGCTACGTCGTCGGCCTGCGAGGCGACGGCGAGGGCAGGAACCCCGAGACGAACCGCCTGCTCCGCCAGGAGAGGAAGGCGTCCTCCGCCAGCTGCCAGGCCTGCCACCTGGGGAGCAAGGCCGTCAGCCGCCAGGCGCTCGACCACCTCCAGGGCCTGGGTACCGATCGAGCCGGTAGAGCCCAGGAGGACCAGACGGCGCGTCCCCACCTCCGCGCCCTCCCTGGTGCGACTACTCATGACAGCCCCTCTCACTCCACCGACAGGAGGACCTCGACGACACGGGCCAGGTAGCGGTCCACACTGGCCTCGTCGTAGGCGTTCCGGCCACGGGCCCGGGTGAAGGTAGCCCCCCGGACCTCCGTGGAGGTGAGCTTGGCCTCTGAGTCGAAGTAGGCGGCGACACGCTCCATGAGGTCGTCGACCTCCTCACGGCTGTAACCGTCCTTGGCGGGGGCGAACCGTTCCCCGGCCGGACGCAGGAGGCGGGGGTAGAGGGTGGTGGCGAGCTGGGCCACCTGGCTCATCCAGGCCTCGCGCCCCTCGTTGGCCACGAAGTTCTGGCGTTTGCGCTGGAGGAAGGCGGTCTCCAGGCGGTCCAGGGCGGCGTCCACGGCGTCGGGGTCGTAGCCCCCGCGCACAATGTCGAAGGCGACGGTCCGTACGCCCTCGGAGTCCATCTCCTCGAACTCCCCGGCATCGTAGATCTCGTGGGCGGTCGTGAAGTAGCGGTCCACCTGCTCACGCTGGTACCCCGGCCGCAGGCGTGAGGCCCTGGGGAACATGTCGCTCATCTGCTCCTCCTGGAACTTTTCTGGTTGAGCGCCTCGGTGGCCAGCTGGCCGCAGGCGCCGTCGATGTCGCTGCCGCGCGTGTCCCGCACGGTGGTGGTAACGCCCGCGGCCCGCAGGGTCTCCACGAAGGTCTCCTGCGCCGCCGGGGTGGAGGCCGTCCAGATAGAGCCCGGGGTGGGGTTGAGCGGGATGGGATTGACGTGCGCCCACCCCCTGCCCCGGCGGCCCAGCTCGTCGGCGAGGAGCTGAGCGCGCCAGGCGTGGTCGTTCATGTCCTTGATGAGGGCGTACTCGATGGAGACCCGCCGCCCGGTGGCCTGGAAGTAGTCGTAGGCGGCGTCCAGGAGCTGACCGACCTTCCACCTGGAGTTGACCGGGATGAGGGCGTCGCGTAGCTCGTCGTCCGGGGCGTGCAGGGACACCGCCAGGGTCACCGGCATCCCCTCCCCCGCCAGACGCCTGATGAGGGGGACCAGGCCCACGGTGGAGACGGTGATGCTGCGGGCGCTCATCCCGAACCCCTCAGGAGCAGGGTCGATGAGCCGGTGGAGGGCGGCGATGACGTTCTTGTAGTTGACCAGGGGCTCACCCATGCCCATAAAGACCACGTTGGACAGGCGAGAGGGCCTGCCCCCCAGCCCCCCGGCGGCCGAGACCTGGGCGGCGTGGCGCACCTGCTCCACGATCTCGGCGGTGGACAGGTTGCGGGTCAGCCCCATCTGGCCGGTGGCGCAGAAGGGGCAGGCCATGCCGCAGCCCACCTGGCTGGAGACGCACAGGGTGGTGCGGTCCCGGTAGCCCATGAGGACCGACTCCACCCGCACACCGTCATGCAGCTCCCACAGCTCCTTGACGGTGCGCCCCCCGTCAGCCTTGAGCGCGACCACCTCGTGGATGAGGTCGGGCAGGAGCTCAGCGGCCAGCTGCCCGCGCTGGGCGGCGGGCAGGTCCGTCATGTCAGCGGGGTCCCGCGTGAACCGGGTGAAGTAGTGGCGCGACAGCTGGTCAGCGCGGAAGGCCGGCAGGCCTACGGCCCGCAGGGCCGACTTGCGCCCGGCCAGGTCCAGGTCCGCCAGGTGCCTGGGGGCCTTGCCCCGGGCAGCGGGTACGGCGAGGGAGAGCCTTGGTCTGGCGTCGGGACTCCTGGCCCCTTCCGGCGGCTGGTCCGTGGGCATGACCTGCACCCCATCGGGCACGGGGCGGCGCAGCACGAGGCCCTGGGGGCCGCGGCGTGCGGAGAAGGTGCTCACGGGCGGTAGGTTCCTTCCAGTTAAGAGGCGCTTGAAGCGGCGGGGAGGACGGATCCTGCCCTGCCAGGGGCGGCGGAGCACTCACCAGGCGGCGAGGCTGAAGAGGTAGACGAGGGGCGCGGTCACCAGGATCGAGTCCAACCGGTCCAGGATGCCACCGTGGCCGGGCAGCAGGGTACCCATGTCCTTGAGTCCCAGGTCTCGCTTGAGGAGCGACTCCCCCAGGTCCCCCAGGGTGGCCACCACCACCACGCAGGCACCCAGGACGGCGCCCGCCCACGGTGGCCCGTCCAGTACCCACACGCACAGCACGCCCACGGCGACCGTGGCCACCATGGAGCCCGTGAAGCCCTCCCACGACTTCTTGGGTGAGACCGATGGGGCCATGGGGTGCCGGCCAAAGGTGATACCAGCCAACCACCCGCCGGTGTCATTGGCCACCGGAAGGGCGAAGAGCGTAATGACCTTGCCGACCCCGTGGTCCTGGCGTACCAGCAGCAGGGCGAATGAGGCCAGGAGCGGCAGGTAGGTGGCGGCCAGGACGGAGGCGGAGGCGGCTACCGAGCGCGCGCGGCGGACGGCGTCGTGCGCGTCGGTACGAGGGACGTCGTGCCCGGGGACCTCCAGCACGGTACCGGTCTCAGCCTCCGCCTGGTCCAGGAAGCACCACAGGACGCAGGCCCCGGCGGTGGCCAGGTAGGCGCCGAGGGCCGCCTCCGCCCCGACGTTCCAGGCGCAGACGGCTGAGCCGACCGTGCCCAGCCACAGAGGGGCCAGGGGCAGGCGGATGCGTTTGCGGGCCAGGGCCCCGGCCAGCTCCCACAGGGCGGCGCAGACCGCGACCACCACCAGGCCGACGAAGAAGACCTTGTCGATGAGCAGCGAGGCCAGGATCACGGAGATAAGCAGCGCGGCTACCCCGACGGCGGCAGGCAGGTTGCGCCCTGCCCGCCCGGTGGAGGGCAGGGGGGCGTGGTTGCGCGTCGGCGGCGGGGTCAGCAGCGTTCTCAGGACGGTCACGGTCGGCAGCAGGGGGTCGGGGCGGGGGCAGCGGCGGGGCTCAGACCTCTAGGAGCTCGGCCTCCTTGGCGGCCAGGGCGGCGTCGACCTGCTCGACGAAGCGCCTGGTCAGGGAGTCCAGCTCGTGCCCGGCGCGCTTGACGTCGTCCTCACCGGCCTCCCCGTCCTTCTTGATGGTCTCAAGCTCCTTCTTGGCCTTGCCCCGGATACCGCGGATCTGGACCCGGGACTCCTCGGCCCGGGTCCGGGCCAGCTTGACGTAGTCCTTACGACGCTCCTCGGTGAGCGCCGGCAGGGTAACGCGGATGACGGTACCGTCATCAGTGGGGTTGACCCCCAGGTCCGACTCGCGGATGGCGGTGGTGATAGCCTTCATGGCCGAGCGGTCGAAGGGGCTGACGAGCACGGTGCGGGCCTCGGGAATGGTCAGGGAGGCCAGCTGCTGGAGGGGTGTGGGGGCGCCGTAGTAGTCCACCATAATGCCGTTGAACATGGCAGGGTTGGCGCGACCGGTGCGGATGGCGGCGAGCTCGCCCCTGGCGGCCTCCAGGGCACGCTCCATCTTGTCCTCGGCCTCAAGCATGACGTCTTCGATCATTGGTCTTCCTTGCACTGGTGGTTGGTAGGTGGCACCGCGCCGGGCGCGGGAAGTTGAGGGTGGTGGCCGGTGGGACCACCGAGGTCGGGGCTCAGGCCTCGCCGGTGACCGACACGAGGGTACCGATCTTCTCCCCGAGCAGGGCCCGGGTGATGTTCCCACGTCCGCCCATGCCGAACACCCGCATGGTCAGGCCGTTGTCACGGCACAGGGCGAAGGCGGAGGCGTCCAGGACCTGGAGCCCCTCGCTCAGGGCCCGGTCGTAGGAGAGGCGCTCCAGCCTGACGGCGTCGGGGTGGGTACGCGGGTCGGCGGTGTAGACCCCGTCCACCCCGTTCTTGCCTACCAGGAGCTCCTCGCAGTGGGTCTCCAGGGCACGCTGGGCCGAGACGGTGTCGGTGGAGAAGTAGGGCAGGCCCGCCCCCGCCCCGAAGACCACCACACGCCCCTTCTCCATGTGACGGATGGCACGTAGCGGGATGTAGGACTCGGCGACCTGCCCCATGGCGATCGCGGTCTGGACCCGGGCGGGCACGCCTGCCTGCTCAATGAAGTCCTGCAGAGCCAGGGCGTTCATGACGGTGCCGAGCATGCCCATGTAGTCAGCCCGGGCGCGGTCCATCCCCCGGGAGGAGAGCTCGGCACCGCGGAAGAAGTTGCCTCCGCCGACGACGACAGCCACCTGGACCCCCTGGAGCACGGCCTGGGCGATCTGCCGGGCGGCGTCGGAGACGACATCGGCGTCCAGCCCCACGCTGCCGCCTCCGAAGACCTCACCAGAGAGCTTGAGCAGGACACGACGCGGACGGCGCGACGTATCGGTCTGGGGGGTCTGAGTCATGACGGGTCTCCTTACGTCAGTCCGCGGCCTGGGGTACGGTCGCGCGCACGCTCGCGCTCGCACTACCTGTCAGAGACTACCTGGTTGACCGCCGTCATCACGGACGGGAGGCCACCCGTCGTCTGGCCGAAGGAGGTCCCCCGAACCGGTGGATGAAACCCCAGCCAGCCACTAGGCTACGTGAAGACACTCACAGTCGAGCGCCGTCCCCACCGCAGGAGCCTACCCATGACCCTCTACCCCTTACTGCTGCCAGCAGCATCCTCCATCCGCCTGGACGCCCGCTGGTACGACTACTTCCCCATCGTCATCTATGGCCGGAATTAAACAAAACGGTATTCTGGGGTGGCTTCTGCGGGGCTCCTGGTTGACGTCTTCGGAGTATCTCGTGTAGGATTGTCTCGTGCAGATCGACA
>ERZ772917.491-NODE-491-length-27992-cov-12.659412_pt1 | contig 27992 bp, 26 predicted proteins | sample MGYA00511187_ERZ772917 | MGnify/ENA primary metagenome ERZ772917 (study PRJEB29015, sample SAMEA2737925) | human oral metagenome | biome: human oral; feature: human-associated habitat; material: dental | place: China | collected 2012 ...
GCACGACTCATAATCGTGAGGTCGAGGGTTCGAGTCCCTCCCCCGCTACGCAAGGCAGCTTCGAGCTGCTCGAGGATCAGTGAGAGGAGACCGACGTGGCTTCCAAGTCCAGCGACGTCCGCCCCAAGATCACTCTGGCCTGCTCGGAGTGCAAGGAGCGTAACTACATTACCAAGAAGAACCGTCGCAACACGCCCGACCGCCTGGCGCTGTCCAAGTTCTGCGCCCGCTGCGGCAGGCACACCGAGCACCGCGAGACCCGCTGAGCACCTGGCAGCCTGCCATGGGCGCTACCAACCCCGCTGACGCGCAGTCAGCGGGGTTCCTCATTGCCCGCGGGGCGACGTCGGGGCCAGAGGGGCCGTGGTCGTCTGACGGTGAGCCGCCGCGCCGCCTGGTCTCTCCCGTGCTGACGGCCTCCCCCGTGCTGACGGCCGCGGTCCGGGCCGTGGACGCGGTGAGGGAGGCGGTGGGGCCCAGGGCCTGGGACGGCCTGGTGCACCGGGGGTGCTCCGTGGGGGCACGCGGGGCCAGCCCGGCTGCGGCCCCGCTGCTCCTACGCGCTGAGCGGGGCGGGTGGGAGCTCCTCCGCGCCCAGGTCGTGGTGGACGGCCGGCTGGTCACCCACGAGCTCGCCCGCCTGGTGGGGGAGGCCCCTGCGCCAGCTGTCCCCGTCCCAGCCGCCTCCGCGCCCCCGTGCCAGGAGGTGCCGGAGGGCGCACGGACCTGGTTCCTCAGGGCGCGGGACGTGGCTGACTGGGCCGCGTGGAGCGGGGACCGCAACGCCGTCCACCGGGTTCCCGGTGCCGCCCGGGCCGCCGGGCTGGCGGTCGGTGAGGGGGCGGTCGTCGCCCACGGCATGTGCCTGGCGGCCATCGCCCTGGGCCTGCGGGGGGCGGAGCCACGTGGCGTGCGCCTGCGTTTCCTGGCCCCCTGCGCCGTGACGGGCGACGCCGTCGTGCCCCTGTGGTGGGAGGAGACGACCGGCCTCCTGCGCTCCCCCCAGGGCCCCCACCTGCGACTCCTCGCCCGGGGCGCGTAATCCTAAAGCCCGCTGGCGGATCTACCGGGCGCTAAGGTGCTCCGGTGACCGCCTCCATCGACGCGCTCCCCGACGGCGCCCCCGCGGCCCCCCTCCCCCGTGTGGACGGCGGCTTCCGGACCGTCCTGGCGGACCCGCCGTGGCGCTTCGCCAACCGCACCGGCAAGGTCGCCCCTGAGCACCGGCGCCTGGACCGCTACAGCACCATGGACCTGGAGGCGATCAAGGCGCTCCCGGTCGGTGAGGTCACCGCCAGGGACGCGCACCTCTACCTGTGGGTACCCAACGCCCTCCTGCCGGAGGGCATGGCCGTCCTGGAGGCGTGGGGCTTCCGCTACGTCTCCAACATTATCTGGGCCAAGCGCCGCAAGGACGGCGGGCCGGACGGGCGCGGTGTCGGCTTCTACTTCCGCAATGTGACAGAGCCCATCCTCTTTGGGGTCAAGGGCTCCATGCGCACCCTCCCCCCGGCACGCTCCACCGTGAACATGATCGAGACCAGGAAGCGCGAGCACTCGCGCAAGCCCGACGAGCAGTACGACCTCATTGAGTCCTGCTCCCCAGGCCCCTACCTGGAGATGTTCGCCCGCTACGCCCGTGAGGGGTGGACCGCCTGGGGCAGTGAGGCCGACGCCGGGACCGAGCCCCAGGGCAGGGCCCGGAGGGGCTACGGGGGCGGGCAGATCGAGCGCGTCCCCTACCTCTCCCCTCACGGGCGGATGAGCGACTGGCTCGCGGACCGTCTGGCCTCCATCCTGGCGGACGAGTACGCGCGTGGCGCCTCCGTCCGGCAGCTCGCCGAGAAGACGGGCTACCCCGTGTCCCGTGTCCGCGCTCTTCTCAAGCGAGGGGGAGCGGAGCTGCGGGGCCGCGGACGCCCCCGGGCCGCCCTCTAGATGCCCGCCGGGGAGCGACAGGCCTGGCGCCGGTCGGCCTCACAGGGCGCGGTGTCCCCTCCCCGGGAGCGTGGACAGGCCAGCCGCGCGGCCCCATAGGGCTCAGGACCTTGGACCCTCCTCCGGGAGGTCGCGGACAGGGACCTCCCACAGGCTGGTCCACACCACCCCCAGGTCGGCCAGGAGGAGGCGCAGCAGCGGCAGGGACACGCCGACCACCCCGTGCGGGTCCCCCTCGACCCCCTCGACGAAGGCGCCGCCGAGCCCGTCGAGGGTGAACCCGCCCGCGCACCCCAGGGGCTCGCCGGTGGCGACGTAGGCCTCGATCTCCGCCTCGCTGGGGGAGGCGAAGCGGACCACGGTGCTGGAGACCCCGTGGCGCTCCCGGCCGTCGTCGGTGCGTATGAGCGTGTGACCGGTGTGGAGTGTGGCGCGGCGTCCCCGCAGGGCGGCCCAGCGCTCGCGGGCCCGCTGGGCGGTCAGGGGCTTGCCGATGACCTCCTCACCGACCTGGAGCATGGAGTCGCAGCCCAGGACGGCGCAGGCCTCGTGCGCCCCGGTGCGCGAGGCGACCTCACGTGCCTTGGCGGCGGCCAGGGCCTGGACCTGCTCGGCCGGCGTGGGGCGGGGCAGGCCCGCCTGGGCGCGGGAGCGGGCCAGGTCCTCCAGGACGGTGGGCTCGTCCATCGTCGAGACACGTACCAGCGGCACCACCCCGGCGGCGCGCAGGGTGGAGAGTCGACCTGAGGAGGCGGAGGCCAGGCAGAGCGGTAGCACCCCACCAGCGTAGTGTCAGGCCATGACCTCCCAGCCCGCGCCGAGCCCGGACGCCCCGCCCCGCCTGGTCACCGTGGGGACCACCGGATCGACCAACACCGACCTGCGCCGGGCCCTGACCGCGGCGGACGGCCACCTGGACGTGGCGGCCGCCCGCGCCTGGCCGCACCTGTCCGCCCTGCGGGCCGTGGCCCAGAGCGCCGGCCGCGGCCGGGGCGACCACGTGTGGACCACCCCGCCCACGGGCGCCCTCCTGGTCTCCTTCGTGCTGCGTCCGCTCGTGCCCCTGGCCCACCTGGGCTGGCTGCCGCTGGTGGCGGGCCTGGCCGTGCGCGACGTCGTCGCCGCCCGGGCTCGTATCTGGCAGGTGGGGACCAAGTGGCCCAACGACGTCGTGGTGGCCCCCCGGGACGGTAGCCTGCCCGACGTGCCCGGCTGGGGGGGCCTGCGCAAGGTCGGGGGCCTGCTGACCGAGGTGGTGCTGCCCTCCCCCCGCCTGGAGGGGGCTGCCACGCAGCGCCGCGCCCCGGCCCGGCGTGACACCGCCTGCGCGGTCGTCGTGGGCGTCGGCCTGAACGTGTGCCAGGACGACGCCGGCCTGCCGGTGCCCTGGGCGGCCTCGCTGCGGACCATGGGCCTGGAGGCCACGGTGGACGGGCTCCTGACGGACGTGACCCGGGCCCTGGGCCAGGTGACGGGCACCTGGGAGGCCGCAGGCGGTGACCTGACGGCACCGACGGCCGGGGGTCAGCAGCTGGGTGCCCGGCTGCGTCAGACGTGCACCACCCTGGGGCGCCGGGTGCGGGTCCAGGCGCCGGGCGGGGAGGTCGTGGGCACCGCCGTGGACCTCCGCCCCGGACTGGTCGTGACGGACGTCTCCGGGCAGGAGCACGTCCTGAGCGCTGGTGATGTTAGTCACGTCCGATACCCGGTGGCCTGAGCCGGGCACAGGCTGCGGTGGCGGCGGTCCCGGCCGATTGGGCCACCGCACACATATGAGATGTGTCACCCACCCTTGAAAGATCAGACATCGGACCAGTCGAACAGTGCCCGCTCAAGGTGTGATGAGGGATACATAGAGGCTAGACTGGCGTGGTGATGAACCAACACGCAGCCGATGACTCAGGACGGTGCACGGGCCGTCCCGAATCCGTCTCTGCGTCGGACGCCGTCAGGGCGCCGGGCCCCGCCGTGGGCGGCTTCGGGCCCCCGGGGCCCGCGTCGGACGCCGCCGGGACCCCAGGCCCCGGCCTGGACGGGGTGGTCGGGGCGGGCCAGGAGGCGCGGTGGGCCACCGTGGCCAGCCACAGCCGCCACCTGCTGGGGGAGGACCCCCACCTCACCCTCGCCCAGATGGCCGAGCACGCCGGGGTGGACGTCACCGCCGCCAGGCACTTCTGGCGGGCCATGGGGTTCGCCGACGCCAGCGCGGACACCACCTGCTTCACCCGGGCCGACGCTGACGCCCTGAGCCTGGTCGAGGAGCTCCACCGGGGCTCCGGCCTGCGCTCCGCCACGCTCATGGAGCTCCTGCGGGCCCAGTCCTACACCATGGACCGCCTGGTGCTGTGGGAGCTGGAGTCCCTGGTGGCCGACGTCGCCGACCGCTACGGCCTGGACGACACCTCCGCGCGCCTGGTCGCCCTGGACCAGGTGGGCGGGCTCATTGACACCCTGGGCCAGCAGCTCACCTACGTGTGGGGCCGTCACCTGGCGGCCCTCCTGGAGCGAACCGGCTCCGAGGTCGCCCAGCGCGGCCGCGAGGAGGCCGGCCCGGACCTCTACCCGCTCATACGCTCCCTGGGCTTTGTGGACATCGTCTCCTTCACCCAGCGCGCCCAGGGCATGGGGCGGGCCGAGCTGTCGGCCATGATCAACGACTTCGAGTCCACCGCCCGGGACGTCATCACCTCCCGCGGCGCCCGGGTGGTCAAGACCATCGGCGACGCCGTCATGTACATCTCCGAGGACCTGGAGGTCGCCGCCGACGTGGTCACCGCGCTGGTCGAGGAGCTCCAGTCCGGGCCGGACATGATGCTGGTACGCGCCAGCCTGGTCTCCGGGCGGGTCGTCTCCCGCTCCGGGGACGTCTTCGGCCCCACCGTCAACCTGGCCTCCCGCCTGGTGAGCACCGCCGAGCCCGGGGGGATCCGCATGGACGAGTCCACGGCCCGCGCCCTGCGTGACAGCGCCTCCGCCGGCCTGTACGAGATACGGCAGTGCCACGACGTCGTCGCCAAGGGCCTGGGCACGGTCACCCCCTGGTCGCTCAGGCGGCGCTGAGGGCGGGGCGGGCGCCGCGGTAGCCGCCCCGCCGCCGCGGGCTGCCGTCGGATCCGGTGGCGTGGGCCCCGGGCGCTGCTCTCCTCCTGGAGGATGATGACGCCGGGCGTGCGCCTCGCTTAGTATCGTCAGGGTGACCACTGTGCTTCTTGTTGAGGACGACCCCGCGATCTCCGAGCCCCTCGCCCGCGCCTTCGGGCGTGAGGGGTACCAGGTCCGCGCCCACGGCACCGGCACCGGTGCCCTCGCCGAGGTCCAGGACGCCGACATTATCGTCCTGGACCTGGGACTACCCGATATGGACGGGCTCGACGTGGCCCGTCAGGTCCGGGCCCAGGGCCTGGCCACCCCCATCCTCATGCTCACCGCCCGCAGCGAGGAGACCGACCTCGTCGTCGGGCTGGACGCCGGGGCGGACGACTACGTCACCAAGCCCTTCCGCCTGGCCGAGCTGCTCGCCCGCGTCCGGGCCCAGGTACGGCGGGCCTCCGGTGAGGTGGCCGAGGACTCCCTGAGCGTGGGGGGCGTCCGGGTGGACGTGGCCAGCCGACGCGCCTTCGTGGGCAGCCGCGAGCTCCAGCTGACCATCCGGGAGTTCGAGCTCCTGCGGGTCCTGGTGCGCGGCGCCTCCCTGGGGGGCGGGGCGGTGGCCGCGGACGACATACTCAAGGAGGTCTGGGGCGAGGACCCCACCGGGACCCGCCAGACCCTGGAGATGCACGTCACCTGGCTACGCCGCAAGCTCGGGGACGACGTCGACGCCCCCGCCCTGCTGGTGGCCGACGGTGAGGGCTACCGTCTCACGGCCGCCTGAGGCCGTCGGGACCGGGCGCGGCCGTCAGGAGGTGTCATGCGTCGTCGAGCCATGGAGATGACCATGGTCACGGTCCTCGTGGCCGTCGGCCTGCTGGGGATCCCCCTGGGCGGGGTGTGGGTCGTCCTGGCCATGCGCACCACCGCCGGCGCCGAGGACCGCCTGCAGGTGGTCCTCATGGTCGTGGCCACCCTCCTGGTGCTGACCGCGGTGGCCCTGGTAGCCGCCTTCGTGGTGGCCGCCAAGGTCTCACGGCGTATCTCCGCGCCCCTGATCTACCTGGCCGCCGAGGCCGAGCAGCTGGGCAGCGGCCAGGTCCGCCCCCGGCTGCGCTCCAGCGGTATCGAGGAGATCGACCTGGTCCAGGCCGAGCTCGTGCGCTCCGCCGAGCGGGTGGCCGGCCGCCTGGCGGCTGAGAGGCAGTTCGCCTCCGACGCCTCCCACCAGCTGCGCACGCCGCTGACCAGCCTCACCCTGCGCCTGGAGGAGCTGGAGCTGCTGGCCCCGGACGAGGACACCCGCGCCGAGGCCCGCGCCTGCCTGGAGCAGGTGGAACGGCTCACGGGCGTGGTGGAGGACCTGCTGAGGGTCTCGCGGCGCAAGGGCGGGGGCTCCACCGAGGCCCTGCGCCTGGAGGACCTCTTTGAGCAGCAGCGTGAGGAGTGGGGCCCCGCCTTCGAGGCGGCCGGGCGCCGCCTGACCTTTAGTGACGACGTCGGGATGCCGGTCCTGGCCACCCCCGGCTCCTTGGCCCAGGTCCTGGCCACCTGCATTGAGAACTCCCTGCGCTACGGCGGGGGCACCACCAGCGTCTCGGTGCGCAGCGCCACCGGGGGGCACGGTGTCTTTATCGACGTCGCCGACCAGGGGGAGGGGATCGACGACGACCTGGCCCCCTACGTGTTCGAGCGCTCCGTGTCCGGGCACGGCTCCACGGGGGTGGGCCTGGCCCTGGCCAAGAGCCTGGTGGAGGCCGACGGCGGACGCATTGAGCTGCGCCAGCGCCGCCCTGCCGTGTTCACCGTGCTCCTCAACGCCGTCCCCAGGTCCCTGGACCCCGACCAGGTCCTGCCCCAGGGCGCCGTGGTGAGCGTGGGCCGACGGCGCCGCTTCTAAAGTCTCTGGCGGCGGCGCCTCACGCGGTCTCGGAGACGCCGTTCTTGCGGGCCTTGATCTTGGCCTGGGCCCAGGCGGTGATCATGGGCAGCACCGAGACGAGGACGATTGCCAGGATCATGGTTTCGATATTCTTCTGGATCCACTCGATGCTGCCCAGGAAGTAGCCGAGCCACGTAATGGCGAAGGCCCAGAAGGTCGCGCCGATCGCATTGAAGACGAAGAAGTGGCGGTAGTGCATCTTGCCGACGCCCGCCATGACGGGGGTGAAGGTGCGCACAATCGGCACGAACTGGGCCAGGGTCACGGCCTTACCGCCGTGACGCTCGAAGAAGGCCGCCGTGCGCTCCACGTGCTCCTTCTTGAACAACTTGGAGTCCGGTCGGTTGAAGATGGCCGGGCCCGCCTTACGACCGATCACGTAGCCCGTCTGGTTGCCGGCGATTGCCGCCAGCCAGACCAGAGGGGCGGCCACCCAGATGTGGACCGGGACGCCTTGATTGGGGTCGGCCTCACCTATGGCTACGAACATGCCCAGGGTAAAGAGCAGGGAGTCGCCGGGCAGGAAGAAGCCGACCAGCAGGCCGGTCTCGGCGAAGACGACCAAGGCCACGCCCAGGACGGCCCAGGGGCCGACCCAGCTGACGAAGCTGTTAATGATGTAGGCGGGATCCAGCCACTCGGGGCCCAGGGCGGGAAGGGGCGTCGCCGGAAGGAGGGAGAGGGCGGCGGTCAGAGCAGTCACGGCGTCACCCTAGGCGTACCGGTCCCCAGGTGCTGGGAGACGGACCACGGGCAGGCTATGGGATCGGCCACGTGGGGACCGGGGGCGGCAGGCCAGCCCCCGCCCCGCCCTCGTGGGACCGGCCAGGTGGCAGCTCCGGGCGCGCAGGGCTGCCACCGGTGCGGAGGACGTGGTGGGAGGCACCCCGACGGCAGCCCCGGGCGCGGGGCCATGAGGCGTCGTCTAGGCGTCGTCGGCCTGCTGCGCGTCGGCGGGGCCCGCCGGGCCGGGCTCCGGTGCGCCCCCGGTGAAGACGATGTAGTGGTAGAAGACGAAGCGGAAGGCGGTACCCAGGCCGAACCCGACGACGTAGGCGGCGATATTGTCCGCCACCGCCCCGGTGAGGTACAGGACGTGGTGGGTGAAGAAGATACAGAACTGGGTGATGAGCAGGCCGCCGACGTTGGCGAAGACGAAGAGCAGGGCCTCACGCCCCACGTCCTGGCGCGTCCGGCCCCGGTAGGTCCACAGGCGGTTGGCCACCCAGGAGAAGGCCGTCGCAGTGCTGGCGCTGACGACGTTCGCGGTATTGGCGTGCCCGGCCAGGAGGCCCAGGGGCCCGTGCTGGAGGGCGTTGAACAGGCCCGCGTCAATGACGAAGGCGAGCGCCCCGACCAGGCCGAACTGGACGAACTCCCGTCCCAGGGCCACCAGGCGGGTACGCAGGCTCCGAGGACGTGGGGGAGGGCTCTGCTTGGTCACGGACCGATCCTAGGAGGCCGCCGACCAGGGTGGACGACGTCGTCCACGCTTTCGGGGCCTACCTCACTGACGCGAGGAGGGCCGCGGGGCCAGCGGCCGGGCCCCGGCTCACGGCCTCAGGCCCTCGGCTCACGGTATCCAGGTCATCTGGACCGTACGGTCCCACACCCAGCTCACCCAGAACAGCTGCCCGACCACCCCCGCCACGAGCAGGAGCGCACGCACCCGGGTGCCGGCCCGGCCCACCGCCCACGCCGCGGGGGCCAGCGGCAGCAGGAGGCGGAAGACCGAGGACGTGGGGTCAAAGAAGACCAGGAGGTAGAGGCAGTAGGACACGCACCAGCACCAGGGGACCGCACCCAGGGACCGGACCCCCGGGGCGCTAAGCACCAGGGCCCCGGCCGCGAGCGCGCCCAGCACCAGCAGCCACCCCAGGTGAGGGCCCACCCAGGTGGCGCTGCGGGCCAGCCACGGCAGGACGTCAGGGGCCGCCCCCTGGCGCCAGGCCGTCTCAGTGGCCGTGTAGGCGTCCACCCGCCCCGTGACCAGCCAGGCCGCCACCGGCCAGGCCGCCGTCGCCGCCGTCGCCCCCAGCACCAGTACCAGGAGCCCACGACGCTGCCGGGTCTCCAGGACCTCGTGGCCCGGCAGGAGACGGGCCAGGGTCGCTCGGGACACCACTCCCCGGGCCTGGGCCTCCTCCGTGAGCCACCACAGGCCCAGGGCACCGGTCAGGGGCACCCCCACCGGCCGGGCCAGGGCGGCCAGGGCGACCAGGGGCAGGGCCGCCAGGAACCGCCGTCGCCCCGCCAGCCACAGGCCCGCGCAGACCAGGAGCAGCCCCAGGGACTCCCCGTAGGGCACCTGGAGGACGGCCGCGCAGGGGGAGGACCACACCAGGGCGACCGCCCACAGCGACGCCGCCCCTCCCGCCCGGGGGGCGAGCCACCGGTCCAGGACCACGGCCGCCCCCGCGCTCGCGGCCAGGCAGACGACGGCGGCAAGCGGGTAGAAGCCCGCCCTGCTCCAGGTCAGCAGCCCGGTCAGCAACGGCAGGAGGGGCATAAAGGCCCAGGCGTTCTGCTGGACCACCCCCGCCCCGTCCACGGGCAGGACGGCGGGGTAGCCCTGTCTGGCGATCCGCTCGTACCAGCCGGCGTCCCAGAAACGCAGGTGCTCGCCCCAGGAGGGCGAGGGGCCAGCCCAGGGCGTCGCCCCGGTGTCGGCGGCACCCAGGCGCAGAATGAGCAGGCTGGTCGCCGTGCAGGCGGCCCAGAGAGCCAGCACCTGCACGGTGCGGGGAGGTCGAGGAAGCACGGTGGCAGCCTACGGGGCCCGCCCGCCCCGCCGCTCCGCTTCTGTCCAGCACCCCTCCGCAAGGTCCCGGTGCTCGGGTGCCGCCAGCCGGGACCGGCGGGTAGGCTGGGGGCGTGAGCACACCGGTCGTGGCTGTTGTCGGAGGTGGGCAGCTGGCCCGCATGATGCAGGAGGAGGCCTCGGTCCTGGGGATCCACCTGCGGGCCCTGGTGGAGGCCCCTGACGGCTCCACCGCCCAGGTCACCGTGGACGCCCCTGTGGGCGCCGCCGACGACCCGGGCGCGGTCCGCCGGGTCGTGGCCGGCGCGGACGTGCTCACCTTCGAGCACGAGCACCAGGACCCCGCCCTGCTGACCGCCCTCCAGGCCGAGGGGGTCAGCGTCCAGCCCGGCCCCCAGGCCCTGCTCCTGGCCCGCGACAAGCTCGCCATGCGTCGGGCCATGAGCCGGGCGGGCCTGCCCCAGCCCGCCTGGGCGGAGGTGACCGGGAGCGCCGACCAGGTGCGTCGTGCCGTGAGGGCCTTCGCCGCCGACCACGGCTGGCCCCTGGTCCTCAAGACCCCGCGCGGCGGCTACGACGGCCACGGCGTCCTGCTGGTGCGCGACGCCGAGGACCTGGGGCGGGGCGAGGCCGCTGAGTGGATCGACGTCGTGGCCCGCGCCGGGGCCGGGCTGCCCACCACCCAGGCCGGTGGCGGCGGCAGCCTGGGCGGCGCGACGGTCACCAGCCTGCTGGTGGAGGAGGCCGTCCCCTTCACCCGTGAGCTCGCCGTGCTCCTGGCGCGCCGCCCCAGCGGGCAGACCGAGCTGTGGCCCGTGGCGCAGACCGTCCAGAGGGACGGCATGTGCGCCGAGGTCATCGCCCCCGCGCCGGGGCTGTCCGCGCAGGCGGTGGCGGAGGCGGAGAGGATCGGGCGGGCCGTGGCGGAGCACTGCGGGGTCACCGGCGTCCTGGCCGTCGAGCTCTTCTGCGTGGAGCGGCCGGGCGAGCCCGCGCGCCTGTACGTCAACGAGCTGGCCATGCGTCCCCACAACTCCGGTCACTGGACCCAGGACGGCGCCGTGACCAGCCAGTTCGCCCAGCACCTGCGTGCCGTCCTGGACCTGCCCCTGGGCTCGACCGCCCTGACGGCCCCGGCCACCGTCATGGTCAACCACATTGGCGCCCGGGTGGAGCCGGGCCCGGACGCCCTGGCCCGGGCGCTCGCGGCGGACGCGCAGGCGCACGTCCACCTCTACGGCAAGGGCTGGCGGCCCGGCCGCAAGCTCGGGCACGTCAATATCACCTGCCCCGGTACCGGTCCCGCCGACATTGAGCAGGCCCTGGCCCGGGCCCGCGCGGTGGTGGCCGCCCTCGGGGGCAGGATCTGAGACGGCGGGGAGGCGCGTAGGCGCCGGCAGGGGCGGCGCGTCGGACCCGCCCGTCCCCGGGCCCCGCGTACTGTGGCAGTCCCACGACCTGAAGGAATATGATATGACTAACGCAGCCCCCCTGGTCGGCATTGTGATGGGGTCGGACTCCGACTGGCCCACCATGAGTGCCGCCGCCGACGTCCTGGACGAGTTCCAGGTCCCCTACGAGGCCGACGTGGTCTCCGCCCACCGTATGCCCGACGAGATGATCAGCTACGGCCGGGGCGCCGCGGGCAGGGGGCTGCGGGTCGTGATCGCGGGCGCGGGCGGGGCCGCCCACCTGCCGGGCATGCTGGCGGCCGTCACCGAGCTGCCCGTCATCGGTGTGCCCGTGCCGCTCAGGCACCTTGACGGCATGGACTCCCTGCTCTCGATCGTGCAGATGCCCGCGGGCGTGCCCGTGGCCACGGTCTCCATTGGCGGGGCCCGCAACGCCGGCCTCCTGGCGGTCCGTGTCCTGGGGGCCGGCCAGGGCCCGCAGGCGCAGCGGCTGCGTGAGGCCATGCTCGGCTTCCAGGACAGGCTCTCCCAGGTGGCCCACGCCAAGGGGGAGGCGCTGCGCCGGCGCCGCTGCCAGGGCTGAGGCCGTCGGCGCTACCGGGCGCGGGGCAGGGCGTCCACCCGCGCCGCCTGCGCGCCCTCTTAAGAGCGGGTCCCGGCAGGCCCGGCAGCTGGCCGCGGTGGCCCCCTGTCGTTCGGTTCTGTTCGATTCTGCTCGGATCTGGGGTTTTCGGTCACCCCGTGCGCTACGATGGGCCCATGAGCATTCTCGTTGCCGGAGGCGCCGGCTACATCGGCGCCCACGTGGTCCGACTCCTTCTTGAGCGCGGGGACGAGGTGGTCGTCGTCGACGACCTCTCCTACGGCTCCCCCAGCCGCGTCAAGGGTGCCGACGTCGTCGAGCTCGACGTCGCCTCCGGTGGGGCGGTCAAGGTCCTCACCGACCTCATGGAGTCCCGGGGCGTGAGCGCCGTCATCCACTTCGCCGCCCGTAAGCAGGTGGGGGAGTCCGTGGCCCGCCCGGCCTGGTACTACCAGCAGAACGTCGGTGGCCTGGCCAATATGATGCTGGCCATGGAGCGCGCCCGCGTGGACCAGATGATCTTCTCCTCCTCAGCGGCCGTCTACGGGATGCCCCCGGTGGACGTCGTGAACGAGGACGTCGAGTGCCACCCCATTAACCCCTACGGGGAGACCAAGCTGATCGGGGAGTGGATGATGGCGGACTCCGAGAGGGCCTGGGGCCTGCGCTGGGCCGGGCTGCGCTACTTCAACGTGGCGGGCGCCGGCTGGGACGACCTGGGTGACATGGCCACCCTCAACCTCATCCCCATGGTCATGGAGCGCCTGGCCAAGGGGGAGGCCCCCAAGATCTTCGGCACCGACTACCCCACCCCCGACGGCACCTGCGTCCGCGACTACATCCACGTGCGGGATCTGGCGACGGCGCACATTGCCGCCCTGGACTACCTCGCCAGTGGCAGGACCATGGCCGAGCACGTCTTCAACGTCGGCACCGGGCAGGGGGCCTCCGTGCGTGAGGTCGTCTCCAAGGTCATTGCCGCTACCGGCCTGGACGTGGCGCCCGAGGAGCTGGACCGCCGCGCCGGGGACCCGCCCCAGCTCATCGGCGACGCCACGCGCATTGGCAAGGTGCTGGGCTGGCGGGCCGAGCACGACCTGGACGACATTGTCACCTCCTCCTACACCTCCTGGCAGGCCGACCCCGCCCGCCCGCACTTCGTCTGACCGGCTCCGCCCGCGGGTACGTGCCCGTCCCAGAGGCACGTACCCGCGCGGGCAAGGGCCCTGCCCGACCCTTCCTGTCGTGGAGGACCAGGCTCTCCACGTACCCGCACGGGCGAGGGTCAGGAGTGGTTGAAGGAGGCCTGGGTCAGGGTCCCGTTGCGCAGGGCCTCAAAGAAGCCTGGTGCCGTGGTGTCCTTCAGCAGGACCGCGGCACCGATACCGCCGGGCTCGTAGTCCAGTGACTCGATCGGGGGCGCACCGGTCAGGCCGTCGTGCGAGGCGGAGCGGAAGGCCATGACCATGCGCGCCAGGGAGGGGACCGTGGTCTGCCGGTCCACGGTCAGCGCCTGGGTACCGGCGTCGACCAGGGAGTCCTGCCGGAAGGGGTTGAGCAGCGTGCCAACGTTCATGGCCTTGGAGACCACCGCCGAGATGACCGCCCGCTGGCGCAGGCCACGACCGATGTCCCCGGTGGGATCCGACTTGCGCATACGGGAGTAGGCCAGCGCCTTGGTGCCGTCCACCTCCTGGCAGGTGCCCCGGGACGTGTCCCACACCAGCCCGGAGTCCGCGTCGTCCACGTCGTAGTCCAGGCAGACCGAGATGCCGCCGACGGCGTCCACGAGCTGGGCGACCCCGTTCATACCGACCTCCACGTAGTGGTCAATGGTCAGGCCGGTGAGCTTCTCGACGGTCCTGACCGTCAGGGCCGGGCCCTCGTAGGAGTAGGCCGCGTTGATCTTGTCCCCGCCGTACCCGGGGATCTCCACGTAGGTGTCCCTGGGCAGGGTGGTCAGTGAGGCCTGCCCGTTGGGCGCCTTGTGCAGGAGCATGATCGAGTCGCTGCGCGCACCCTCGGTGTCGTCGGTCACGGCGGCGTCACGTGCGTCGGAACCCACAATGAGCCAGGTCTCACCTGGGGTGTCCGCGGCCCCGGAGAGGGCGTCGACCCTGTGGAGCCTGCTGCTGACGTCGTCCACCAGCATCCAGATGCGGCCAGCCACCAGGACCAGCAGGACCACCAGGACCAGGACGGCCCACCGCAGTGGGCGCCGCCGACGTCCCGACGTCGGTCCCTCGGGCCCCCCGGGGAACGGGGAGCCAGCAGGCAACGGGTCGCCGGGCCGAGGGTGCTGACGGGCCGGTCCTGGCGGTTGGGTGTAGCCCACCTGGCCGGGCTGTCCGTGACGGATCTGGCCCGGGCGCGTCCGGCTGCTGGGGGAGCCGGGCAGCAGCCGGGTCCGGTCAGGCCCCTCCGCCCCGTCGGAGGACTGGCCGGGCCTGGGCGCGGCGCGTCGGTGCCCCTCGGGCCCGCCACCGGGTCCGGAGGCGGCCAGTGGCACCGCTGAGGAGCCGGAACGTGCCCGGCTGTGGGGCCCGGGGGCCGGTGCGCCGCCAGCGGGCCGGGGTGGTGAGGGAGGGCCGGACCGGGTGGGGCGGGGGGCCTGGGGTACCGGTCGCGGCTGCCGGGGACTGCCGTCCCCTCCGGGCTGCCCGCCCTTACCACCGGGGGTCCCCGGTTGGGGGAGGCGCTGGGAGAGGGGGCGCCGGGGCGTGCTCCCCGAGCGTCCCGCGGACGCCGGTGGTGGCCCCTGGGAGGCGCCTGCCTGGTGCGCGGAGGTGCGGCGTGGGGCGGGGGCCGCTGCCTGCGGCGGGTCCTGCCTGGGCGCGGGCCGCTGACGCCTCGCACCGGGGACGAAGGAGGGCGGGATGAGTGAGTCGTCGGCGCCAGGATGGTTCGAGGGGGTCTCAGGTGTCATGCGGTGCCCCTCAGCGGCACTCGAGCGCGGGGTCCTTGGTGGGGACCGGGGCGCTCTGACCGGAAGGGGCAGGCGCCGGAGCAGGTGCGGGCGCCGGGGCACCCTGATCGGGTGCGGTCTCCTGACCGTCAGGGGCGCTGGGCGTCGAGGGCTGGTCCGTGGGGGCGGTGGTGGAGCCGTCCGCGGAGGTGTGGGCAATGGTGTCGGGGACAGGGGTGTCTTGCTTCAGGGCGTTCCAGACCGCGCTGGCGTCCTTCGTGGGGAGGACCCGGTTGCCATCCTCGGGGTCGTACTCATTGGGCATGGTAATGAAATTGACGTTCTGCACCCCGATGCTGTTCAGGCTCATGGCCAGCCCCGCCAGGGTGGACAGACTCCCGATCTCGGGGTTCATGGTCAAGGACGACAGGGCAGCTGAGGCGAAGTCGTACAGAGCCGGTCCCTCGGTCAGGAGGTTCTTGTTCATGGCCGCTCGCATCATAGCGGCCATGAGCTTCTGCTGGCGGCCGATACGGGAGATGTCGGAGCCGTCGCCGACGCTGTAGCGGGTCCGGGCGTAGCCGAGCGCCTGGTCACCGTTGAGATGCTGGCAGCCTGCGCCCACAAAGAGACCCGCGTTCGGGTCGTCGATGGGCTCGTCCAGGTACATGGGGACGCCGCCCAGTGCGTTGACCATGTTCTCAAAGCCCGTGAAGTCAATGACCATGAAGTGGTCGATACGCATTCCGGTGAGCTTCTCTACCGTCCTCATGGTGCAGGCTGCAGCGTACTTGGTGTCAGCGGGGTTGCTGCTGTCGTCCGACCCTGTGGAGAAGGCCGAGTTGAACATGGCGTAGCTCTGCGCCTCGCTCTTGCTCCCGTCGGGCAGCCTGCAGGAGGGGATGGCGACCATGGTGTCGCGGGGTATTGAGACGACGTCAATGCGTTTACGGTCCGCTGAGAGGTGGAAGATCGCTGTGGTGTCAGACCGCATCCCCTCGGTGCCGTCATCGTACCCCCTGCGAATGTCCGAGCCCATAATGAGGATATTGACGGGCTTGCCGTCAAAGTCGTCGGCAGGCCCGTGCGTGGAGGCGGCGTCCGGGCGATCCGTCCCCAGCAGGTCGGTGACGTCCTGTCTGTCGATCTGGGAGTCGAGCTGGTTGTACACCCCGTAGGCCGCGGAGCTCAGGAACAGCGTGACAGCGAGGACGGACAGGCCGAACCGTCGGCCGATGTGCCGGCTGAGGTCCTTGGTGGAGTGGCGCGCGTGCGACCTGGGAGACGGTGGCATGGACACGATCATACGGAACCCGGCGCCGGTGCGTACACTAGGGCCCAGGGTTTGAGAGCCTGCCCACGTCATAGTCCCTGGCATGTTTGATGACGTGAGGCCTAAGAGATAACCTAAAGCTATTAGAAGTACTGATTGATCATGTCAACGAGGTCCATCCCGTAGTGGCGGGCGGCCGCCCAGCCTGCGCGGGCGGGGTTCTCCTGGATGCCGAGGTACTGGACGTAGGAGGCTGACCCCTTGTGCACGTAGGCGAACCTCGGGTCGACGACGGCGTGGGCCAGGGCGCCCGGGGTCACCTGGGGGTCGGCGTAGGCACGCAGATGCTGGACCTGGGCGCGCAGGCCGGTGCGCACGTCGGGGAACCAGTTGCCGGCTGCTCCGCCGCCGGTGGCGCCAATGCCGCCGAAGTTGAACTGCTCGACGGCGACGTCACCGGTGAACTGGAGCCACCCTGTCTCCTTCATCACCTGGGCGAAGAGCAGCTCGGGGCTGACCCCCTCGGCGACCGCCTCGTCGTAGACCATGGCGAGGAACTCCTGGGGCGTACCCGCCCCTCCGGCTGTGAGGGCCCATGCGGGGTAGGAGCAGCCCGAGGCCGCGTAGGCCGAGGTCATGGTGGCGATCAGGACGTCCCGGGAGGCTGTCGGGGCGACCATGACCGGGCGCAGGGTCTGGGACGCGGTGGCTACGCCGTCGACGTAGCGGGTGTAGGTCCACCCGTCCAGGACCCAGCCGTTGAGGTAGCCGGTCCACGCCCCGCTGCTGGTAAAGCCGGACCACTGCCCCTGGATCTGGACGGTTCCCGTGGCCATGGCCCCCGAGGGGCCCAGCCAGTACCAGGAGCCGTTGCTGGGCAGCCAGCCGGTGACCATAGCGCCGGTGACGGAGTCCAGGTAGTACCACGATCCTGAGTCCTGTACCCAGCCCGTGGCACTGGCGCCGTCCGGGGTCCGGTAGTACCACCGGCCGCCAGAGGCCACCCAGGTGCCGCGGGACAAGGAGGCGGGATCCGCCTGCCTGTGGCCGTCCTGCCCGGTCGTAACGACCTGGTCGGAGCCCGCGGCCGGGCGGACTACCGCGGGAACGGCAGGCACCTCCTGCGCTCAGGCTCCGGAGGAGCCCGGGACGACAAGGCCTGCGAGGACCGCAGGCACCACGAGTGCGGGGCGCAGGTATCGAGGAACGGTCACAAAGGACTCCTTCGGGCGGCACTCCACGCACGTGCGCCGATCTTGGGCACACGTGCCGGTGCGACTGACGGGGTTCACGGCGCATCCTACCGTCGGCGTGCCGATCCGCAGGGGCTAGGGCCCCGCGGTCCCCTCGAGGCGCTTAGGGGGTGGTGCTAGCCATCCGGATGCTCCGCGGCACCAGGCTGTCGTCCGCGTCCTAGACACTGGTCGTCGCTCCTGACGGCTTCCGTCACCAGGCCCATCCCGGCGCGGACAGTCCTATACTGTGCCCGCACCGACGCTCAGTCTACTGGAGGAAGTATGCGTGTTCCCGTGATCGCACCGAGAAAGACCGGGCTCCCGCTGACGGTCCGGCACACCGGGACGGGGCGTGAGCCTGTCAACATCAACCTGGACAGTATGGGTGGTGGCAAATGACTCACGTTATCGCCGGTGTCCTGCTGGCGGCCACGGTCCTGATCGCCCCCGGGTTGCTCCTGGCCCGCCTGGGAGGTGTGCGCGGCTGGGGGGCGGTGAGCGCCGCACTGCCGTTGAGCTGTGCCGTCATAGGGATCTCAGAGGTCGTGGCCGCTGCCGGCGGGTGGGCCTGGGTCCCCTGGGGCTGGGCCGCGATCGCGGGGACGACGGCTGTGGCCGCCGGTGTCCTCGCGATCGTCCGCCGAATCCGTCTCGGGAGCTGGTGGGTCCGGCCTGCTGACAGGCCGCGTGGCCCGCGTGCTCGGCGTGACGACATCCTCGTGCTCTGTGCGGTCGTGGTTGCATGCCTCGTCCTCGCCGTGGGGACGCTGATCGGCATGGGCTCGGTGTCCACCCCGGGTCAGTCCTTTGACATTGTCTTCCACCTCAATGCCGTCCAGGCGATCCGGGAAATAGGTAACGCCTCCAGCTTCGGGAGCATGGCGGCTCTCTACCAGGGGACTCCGACCTACTACCCGACCGTGTGGCACGGGGTGGTCGCCCTGCTCCCCGCCAGTGTGACGGTTGCCTCGAATGCCATGGTGCTCGTCGTAGGCTCCCTGGCTTGGCCGCTGGCTGTAGCCGGTCTGCTCGTTGAGGCTCTTGATGACGACGACGCCCACCCTCAGAGCCGTACCGCGGTCGCTCTGGCCGTCGTCCTGAGCGCCGCCACGGTAGGGGCCCCGACGATGCTGCTGGGCACCCTGTCGGTGTGGGCCTACAGCGTGAGCGTGGTCTGCCTGCCCGGGGTGCTCGTCCTGGGGCTGCGCCTGGCGAGCGTCCTGTCCCTCAGGGCCGGTTTCCCCCAGGACACCTGGATGCGGCCAGCGCCGCTGTCCGGCCTACTTACGGGCAGCCTGCTGTTCGCAGGTGCGGGGATCGGGGTGATCCTGGCTCATGGCGCGGGGACCTTCAACACCATGGTGCTCCTCGGCCCTTTGATTGTCGTCTTCGTCATACGCCTGGTGCGCGCTGGAGGCCGGTGCAGGACGGTGACGCTGTCGGTCCTGGGCGTGCTTGCCGTCTGCGCCCTGGTAGGGGGGCTGGTCATGCACGAGGCCCTGGCCTGGGTCTGGGGCTACCCCCGCTCCGGCGGGAACTTCTTCGGGACCCTAGCGGGGGTGCTGCTCGACGTACCGCAGTACGGCCCCTTGGTCTTCAACGCGCTGCCGCTGGGTATCGGGCTGCCGCTGGGTGTCGTGACCTGTGGGCTGGCGGTGCTGGCAGCGATGCGTGTCCCTAGGGCGCGTCCGTGGCTGGTGGTAGCGGTGCTGGCACTGTGCCTTGTCACTCTCGTAGGTGGGCCCCAGTGGTGGGGACGCCGGATCGGTGCCCTGTGGTACCTGCAGAAGTCCCGTGTCCAGCCGCTCCTGGTCATCCCCGGCCTGGTGCTGGCCGCCATGGGGCTGCGCTACCTGCTGGAGAGGTGTCCCGGGCGCAGGGCGCTCACCGTCCTTGTCGCGGTCGTGTGCGTGACGGCGCTGGGACGTATGCCGTTGCAGGCTGACCTGGCACGGTCGATCTACGCGGCCGACAGGATCCCCTACGGTACGATGGTTACGCCTGAGGACGTAGAGTTCATGAGGACCCTGCAAGACAAGCTCCCCGACGACGCCCTGGTCCTAGGGGCACCCGCTCGGGGAGAGACCTACCTGTGGTCGCTGGGGGGTGTCAACGTCGTGTACCCGCTGCGCTCCAAGCCGACGCTTGAGTCGGCTGAGGAGCTGCTGGCACGCCAGGCGCCAGATCTGCGGCCAGGCTCATACACCTGCGAGCTGCTGCATGAGCTAGGGGCTGAGTACTACCTCAAGGTCGACCGGAGCGGTACCGAGTGGGAGGGGCGGCAGGCCCCTCTGCGCTGGGACACGGCTCTGGCCACGTGGCCCACTGACGATATGGAGCTGGTGGCCTCCACGAGCACGGTCAGCCTGTGGAGGATCACCGCCTGCGGCTGACCGGGGCGACCTGCCGTATATTGACGAGGCTCGCACTACGGGGACACGCAGGGTACCGGTATGGTTCCTTCCTCTCCGGACTAAGCACCAGGTTGTGCGGAACGGTACGATAGTGTTGTCTGTGCTGTGCCACATCCCGTGAGCCCCAGACGTCCTAGTCCCTGTTCTCCTTCACGGAAGGTCAACCATGCCCGCCTCCCGACCCCTCCGCGCGCTCCTGGCGGGCGCGCTACTGGCCCTCGGCCTGGTGCCGGCGACCTCGGCCAGGCGGGCCTCGACCAGGCCGCCTCCGCCCCCCAGGCCTCCGCCTCAAAGGACACCGGTACCCAGGCCGACGCGGGCACCACTGACACCTCCTCCCCGACCCCTGCCCCTGGCACCGCCCCCCTCGTCCTGACCGATCCCGTGAAGGTGGACAGCTTCCTCGTAGCAGGGTTCCGCTGGAGCGGGACGGACACCCTGCCCGAGGGCCTGTCGGTCTACATGCGGGTGCGTGAGAACGGCGCGTGGTCCCCCTGGTACGAGAGCGGGCCCAGCTCCGCCGGCAAGGACACCGGCGGGGTCGCCGGAAGCGACGAGTTCGTCACCGGTGGCGCCGACGCCGTCCAGGTCAGTGTGGCGGGCAGGAGCGAGGACCTGCCCGCGGACCTCTCCCTGGCAATGGTGCCCGCCACGCCCTCCGGGGAGGCGACCCTCCAGGCCGGTGACCTGGAGACCACGGCGGCCGAGCCCACCGGCGTCGCCACCTCCTCCACGGAGTCCCAGGACTCCCTTGCTGACCGGCTGACCTCCCCGGCCACCCTGCCCGGTGGCGGAGCGGGGACGACGTCGGACACCACCGACTCGACCACTGGTAGCGGCGACCACCTCACGCAGCCGGCCGTAGTCGGGGCGGGGAGCTCCGTGGGGTCCCTGCCCGTGGACGTGAACACCCGTGCCGACTGGGGGGCCGACCCCTCCGTCATGACGTGGGACCCGGAGTACGTGGCGGCCCACCACGTGGTGGTCCACCACACGGCGGGGACCAACAACTACAGCGCCTGGCAGTCGGCCTCGATCGTGCGCGGTATCTACCACTACCACGCGGTCGTCCTGGACTGGGGCGACATCGGCTACAACTTCCTGGTCGACAAGTACGGGCAGGTCTTCGAGGGGCGCTCAGGCTCCCTGGCGGCCGCTCCCGGCCAGATGGTCATAGGCGCCCACGCCCGCGGGGTCAACACCGGCAGCATGGGCATCTCCATGCTGGGCGACTACTCCTGGGTCCGCCCCAGTGACACGACCCTGGACCGGGTAGGCAAGATGGCGGGCTGGTTCCTGGGACGGGCCGGCTACACCGACGTCAACCAGGTCGCCGGGATCCTAGTGCGCACCACCGAGAAGTACCAGGCGGGGACCGTCCTGAGCCTGCCCCGTATCTTCGGGCACCGGGACTCCGGGAACACCGCCTGCCCGGGGGACACCGGCTACTCCATGCTGGGGACCATCCGGTCCATCGCCCAGACCCAGGCCCAGATCTCCAGCCGCCCCTCTACCAACTACCTCGGGTGGGTCCACGAGGGCGGGTCGTGGTACTACTTCTCCTCTCCCGGCGTCATGGCCACCGGCTGGCTCCATCTCCCCTCAGGCCGGTACTACCTCGATCCCACGACAGGCGTGAGAGCCACCGGCTGGCTCCTCCTGGACTCGGTCCGTTACTACTTCGATCCTGACACCGGCGTTCTGGTGAGGCAGGAGCCTGCAGGAAACGGCAATGGGTGAGTTCTGACAAGCGATGGCGCGCCCCGCAATTGTGGGGCGCGCCGTTGTCTGCCGAAGTCTTCTTACCGGCACTGCTGGGCGGGATCTGGTGTCGTAGAGCCCCGGGGGGTGGTCACGCCCGGGGCGGGTGTGGGACTGCCGCCAGGGGTACTGCTCGGGACGCTGGGAGTTGGGCTGCTGCTGGTACCGTCGGTGGGGGTCGGCGTGCTGCCGTCGGCATGGGAGGAGATGGTGTTGCCGGGAACGGGCTGGTCCTTGGCGAGCGCCTTCCACACGCCCTTGGCGTCCTCGCTGGGGACCACCCGATCAGGATCCCAGGGGGCCTGCTCGTAGGGCATGGTAATAAAGTTAATGTGGTCCACGCCAATGTTCGCAATAGACTGACCCAGGCCGGTCAGGGTCCTGAGGTCGCCGATGCGCTGGGACGTGGTGAGCGTGCCCAGGGCCTCCCGGGCGAAGGAGTACAGGTTGTCGGCGTCGGTCAGCAGGTTCTTGGACTGTGCCGCCCGGAGCATGGCGCTCATGAGGTTCTGCTGGCGGGAGATGCGTGAGATGTCGGAGCCGTCGGCCACGCCGTGACGCACCCGGGCGTACTGCAGTGCTGTCGGGCCGTCCAGGTGCTGGCAGCCCTGCGCCAGGAACAGACCGGTGTAGTCGCTGTCATCAATGCTCTCGTTGACGTACAGGGTCACACCTCCCAGGGCGCTGACCATCTTCTCCAGGCCGGAAAAGTCGATGACCATGAACTCGTCAATGTGAATGTTGGTCAGCTTCTGAACGGTCTTGATGGAGCAGGCGACGCCAGCGCCGATCGCTTTTGTGGTGTTGCTGGTGCCTACCCCGTTGGCAAAGGCGGTGTTGAACTGTCCCTCCCCCTCCTCGGTGGTGGAGCTGTCGGAGGACTGGCAGCTGGGGATGTCCACGATGGTGTCCCGGGGGATGGAGACCACGTCGACCCGGGAGCGGTCTGCGGAGACGTGCATAATCAGGGCGGTGTCGGAGCGGGCGACCATGACCTCCTCGCTACCCTCCGAGTCGTCAACGTTGTTGGCCCCGGCGCGCGAGTCGGTCCCCAGGATGAGGATGTTGATGGCGACCCCGGCGTAGTCGTCGGGGACGGGTTCCCGTGTGGGGCCGTTCGTCACTGTTGGGATGTCGATCCGTTTGATCTGGGACTGTAGGTCATGGTAGGCAAGTGCTGCGAAGGAGGCCGCGAAAAGGAGCAGGGACAGGCCACCGAGGAGGAGCACCCGCGCCACCCGGCGCCTGATGGCTTTGGTGGCGTGCCGCACTCGGGGCAGCGGGAAGGATGGCATGTCTGGATCCTATGGAATCAGTGAGGCTCCCACTCCTCCCAGAGGATGATCTTCACCTCTAGGGCAGGGTCCGTAGGCGTGAGCTCGGATCACAGGGCGCCGCCTGCCGGTGAGGAGGCCCTGCATCACCTGTGGTGATGCGGCCTGCGACCGCCGTGGTCCGATATGCTCGCAGGATGGAGCCCACTGACACCGTCTCCCCACAGGAAGGGGAGACCGCCCGACACCAAGAAGGTGTGAGAGTTGTCACTGTCGCGTACGACCCCGGGAAGGAGCTCGTGCGTTTCCTGGAGTCCCTGGGCCAGGCCAGTCGGAGGCAGGTGCGGGTCGTCATCGCTGACAACGGCTCCGAGCACGAGCTCGTCACGGCTGCGGCGGAGCGTTACGGCGCCGAGGTCGTCACGGATGGTACAAACCGGGGTTACGGGGGCGGCGCGAACCTGGGCGCGCGAGACCTGGACGAGGACTGGCTCGTCGTGGCCAACCCGGATATCGTCTGGCGTCCCGGCAGCCTTGACGCCCTCATTGACGCAGGTCAGAGGATCCCTGATGCTGGTTGCCTCGGCCCGCGCCTGCTCAACCCGGATGGCAGTGTCTACCCCTCGGGCCGGGCCCTGCCCACACTGGTGCGGGGCACCGGGCACGCCGTTCTGAAACGGGTGTGGCCCTCCAACCCCTTCTCTGCCGCCTACCACAGTCAGGACGGTAATGATGCCGTGCGTGATGTCGGTTGGTTGTCAGGTGCCTGCCTGCTCCTTCCCGCACATGTGTGGCGTACGTTGGGAGGTTTTGATGAGGGTTACTTCATGTTCTTTGAGGACGTTGATCTTGGCTCCCGGGTGTCGCGCGCGGGTTGGCGTAATGTTCAAGTGCCTACTGCCGTCGTCGTGCACGAGCAGGGCTCCTCCTGGAAGGCTCAGCCAGAGCGGATGATTCGGGCCCACCACGCCTCGGCACGCCGCTACCTGGACGGGGTGTACTCAGCCCCCTGGCAGGCACCGCTGCGCTGGGCTGTTAACGGCTGCCTGCACTTGCGCGAGGAGCTGGAGGTCCGCTCCGCCCAGCGCGCCGGGAAGAAGGGGGGCCAGCGGCTCTAAGGCTGTCTCCGACCGGCAATAGCACCTTTGGCGAGGCTTCTCACTCTTCTTCCGGACGCTCGGTCGGGGGCTCGGAGGCGGGGAAGGGCGTGGCCGTCTCCGAGCCCCTCGGCGCCTGGGGGCCCGTAGGGTCGGGGACGGTGTCAAGTGCGATCCGACGGGCCAGACGGGTGATCTGACGCTCCAGGGCCGCATGACGACGGAAAGTGGACAGCATCTGGGCCAGGAAGGCGATGACAAGGGCGTACAACAGGAGGTCGGTGCCACGTCCGACACCTACGAAGTAGGCGATCCTGGAGACGACCGAGGGCACGGCGATGGAGACAAAGGCGAAGATGACGAAGGCCAGGGTCACGATCCGGCGGCCCGCCTGGTGGCGGGCACCGCTTGGGGACCGCAGCATCATCCAACCGATGATCCCGACCGCGGCGATCAGGAGGACCTGGATGATAATCCGTGAGCTCATAGGTGCCTTCCTTTGGCGGCTGTGGTCGTGGTGCTGGGGGCTGTCATGAGAACATCAGGTCCACGAGGATATTGACCGAGTTCCACAAGGACCGGCCCTTGGACCGTGAATAGTCGGTGTAGACGATGTGCACGCCCTGCTCGCGCCACGGCAGCCCGGTGGCGCCGAGTTGACGGATGATCTGGGAGGCGTGTGCCATCCGGTTCTGTGTCAGATCCAACTGCTGCGCGGCATCGCGACGGATGAGACGCAGGCCGTTGTGCGCGTCGGTCAGGTGCATCCCCGACGTCCGTGAGCTCACGGCGGCAGCTGTGCGTAGCACCAGGCGCTTGAGCCACCCGACGTCAGCGGTCCCCTCAAGGAAGCGTGAGCCGAGTACAATCGCCAGGCCCTCGGTCTCGGCCCGCGCCACCATGGCTGCGGCGTCGGCTGGGGAGTGCTGGCCGTCGGCGTCGAAGGTGACGAGGTAACGGGCGTCGGTGTGTTCCAGGACGTAGGTGATTCCGGTCTGCAAGGCCGCGCCCTGGCCTAGGTTAATGGGGTGGCGTACGACGACGGCGCCGGTGGCGGCGGCCTCGGCGGCGGAGTCGTCCGTGGAGCCGTCATCGACGACGACGACATGGGGGAAAACGGCACGGGCCGCACAGATGGTCTCCCGCACGACAGGGGCCTCGTTGTACAGCGGCACGACCAGCCAGGCGCCTGCGAGAGGCGGGGCGGGCGGGCCGCCCGCCCCCTCGACCTGCGCCGTTCGATTCGTCACGCCCGCATTGTGGCACGGATGTGGGAGCGTTATTCGTCTGACTGAGGCCGGTACCCGGACCCGCAGCCTGCCGGGGGTGCGTACTGCCTTCGGTGGCGTCGCACTCGGACAGACATACCTGCCAGTGTAATCTTGGTCACGCAGGTATGGGTCCGTGCTGCTTCCCATCTGGCGGAGAAGAGGACACCCGATGGAGCGCACCACGGACCTGTGTCTGCGTGCGGCTACCCTTGGGCCATGGGTCCCCGACACGTAGTCCTCGGTTCAGTCCTTCTCCTCACGGCCCTCGGCTTGGCGGGGTGCTCATCGGACCCGACCTCTGCTGCCTCGGCCGTGCCCTCCGGCCCCCCGCAGACCGAGGCCCCCACCAGCGCGTGCGGGGCGATGGACGCGGTCCTGGTGGAGGCCCTGGCCCAGACCCCTGAGGGACAGGCCTTCACCAGCCGCCCCCAGGCGCCACCGCTGACCAGACCCGGGCCGCGTGGGGGTCGTTCACCCAGGTCCTGGCTACCGACTACCTCGCCCGGCTGCAGGCCGCCGCCGGGGACGAGGCCACAGCCAGCAGCGCCGTCACCGCCCTGACGACCTACAACTCGGCGAGCGCCCGTCTGGCCAGCGGCCAGGTGCCGGAGTTCCAGGACGAGGCCCAGGCCGAGAAGGACATTAAGCTGGGACGTACCCCGACGCCCAACCCCGAGTACACCCAGGACGTCGAGGCCCTTACCAGCGCCCACCTTGAGCTCAGCCAGTGCATGCCCCACTGGCCGGTCGTCTTCTAGCAGGGGGCCTCCGGGGCGGTCCGGTGGGCCGCCCCGGTCCCTGCCGAGGTCACGGGAAGGGCCGGACGACGTAGCCGGTCATGTTCTCCCAGCCGTAGCCGACGGTAATGTGCTGGATACGGGCCGGACGGCCCATCCAGTCGGTGTGGATCACCTGGTCGTCACCCAGGTAGATTGCCACGTGCGTGACGACGCCCTCGGAGGTGTAGAAGATGAGGTCCCCGCGCTGCCGCTGGCTCAGCGGCACATGCATGAGGCCAGGGTGGTCGTAGAGCTCCTGGGACGTGCGGTAAGCGGGCCAGGCGTGCTTGTACACGTCGATCGGCTGGGGGTCCAGGCCAGCCCGGTAGAGGGACTGGAGGCTCAGGCCCGAGCAGTCGAAACCGAGGTTGTAGGGGCCTGCCCCGCCCCACGTGTAGCTTGATCCCAGCTGGTCCCGGGCGTAGCCGATCATGGCCTCAATGCGCTCGCTGCGCGTGGCGCTCAGGGACACCGGTGTCGCCTGGTACTGGTCCACCCACCAGGAGTACCCGGTGTCCAGCGCGTTCCAGGTGCGCTGGTCGACCACGCCCGTCTGGGGAAGACCGACGCGGCGCTGGAAGTTACGCACGGCGTTCTGGAAGCTGGCGTCCACGCTGGCCAGCTTGGTGGAGTACCACAGGCCCAGGCGCTGCTGGACGATGCGCACCTTGACGCCGTTCATCCCCCAGGTGAGGTCGTTGGTGGCCCACCCCAGGGAGGTGACCTGGGAGACCGGCTGGAGGTATCCGGCGGGAGCCTGGTAGCCGATCCACACCCCGGTCGAGGTGAAGTGGTAGGTGGTTCCGTCAATGGTCAGGGTGCCGGTGGCCATAACACCGGTAGCAGGGTACAGGTAGAACCAGGAGTCACCGACCTGGGTCCAGCCCGTGGCCATGACACCGGTAGCAGGGTACAGGTAGAACCAGTATGAGCCGATCTGGAGCCAGCCTGTGGCCATGACGCCAGTGGTGGGGTCCAGGTAGTACCAGGCGGTGCCCACCTGGGTCCAGGTGTGGGCCTGCTGGCCGCTGGAGCGGTAGTAGTGCCAGCCGTCGTCCTGCTTGAGCCAGCCGGTGACCATGACGCCGGTAGCGGTCAGGAAGTAGGTGGACCCGCCCACGGTCAGGGTGCCGGTGGCCATAACGCCGGTGGCCGGATCCAGGTAGTACCAGGCGGTGCCCACCTGGGTCCAGCCGGTGGACAGGGCGCCCGAGGTACCCAGGTAGTACCAGGACCGGCCGTCCTGCCACCACCCGGTCTGTACGTACCCCTCGTCGTCAAAGCGGTAGACCACGGCCTTAATCCGGGCCCACTGGGAGCGGGCCAGGCCCCCATCGTTCAGGTGCCACTGCCACCGCCCGTTCGCGGCGACCCAGCGGCCCTTACCGGTGAGGTCGACCAGCCCGGGGATGGCAGATCCGGGGCCGTCGGTCTGCGACGCCTTGGCGTCGTCCTGCGGGGTGCCACCGTTCCCGGGGACACCCTGGGTCACCTCAGGGGTGGCAGAGGAGGAGGGGGAGGGAGTCGGCGGGGCCGGGGCACTGGGCGTGGCGGTCGTCGTGTCCTGGGTAGGCGGGGCGGGGTCGTCTTAGTGTATCGGCGGGGCCAGCAGCTGCTCAGGGTGTCGCGGACCGGGACGAGGCGGTTCGGGCCGCGGTAGCGTTTTCCCGGCGCTACCCCGGGGACTTTGAGCGGCTCGCCCAATGACGGACCCGCACGTACTCTACCTTGACGACGGTAGCGAGTGAGGTCGCTGACACAGTTCTCGCTGTGGCCGCAGGTGCCATGGGCCTGGACGCCGTGGGTGACTGGATTGAGAGGGTGCTGGCGCGGTCGGCTCAGCCCTCGTGAGAGCGCCAAAGAGGGCGTTGTGCCCCGGACCCCTTACTGGCCCTGGGCGGCGTACCTGGCCTCGACGTCGGCCTTGAGCGGGCGCCACCAGGCCTCGTTGTCCCGGTACCAGTCGATGGTGGCCTGCAGGCCGGAACGGAAGTCGGTGAAGCGGGGCGCCCAGCCCAGCTCCTGGACCAGCTTGGAGTTGTCAATGGCGTAGCGCATGTCGTGGCCGGGACGGTCCGCCACGTGGTCGTAGTCGTGCGGGTCGTGGCCCATGAGCTCACAGATGAGCTCGACGACCTCCTTGTTGTTCTTCTCGCCGTCGGCCCCGATGAGGTAGGTCTCGCCGATGCGGCCCCGCTCGATGATGTCCCACACGGCGTCGTTGTGGTCCAGGACGTGGATCCAGTCGCGCACGTTC
>ERZ772917.493-NODE-493-length-27969-cov-9.584725_pt1 | contig 27969 bp, 28 predicted proteins | sample MGYA00511187_ERZ772917 | MGnify/ENA primary metagenome ERZ772917 (study PRJEB29015, sample SAMEA2737925) | human oral metagenome | biome: human oral; feature: human-associated habitat; material: dental | place: China | collected 2012 ...
TATATACCATTTTGAGCATTTCGGCAAAAAAATCATTTGGAAGACTGGTCGGCGTCCCTCCGCCGATGTAAATACTCTGCACCGTAAGTCCAAGGGTACGCATATCCTCTGCCGCCGCATCGAGGTCGCGTGCGAGCACCTCCATAAAGGAGCGCAATTTCTTCTCCGAGGGAAGCAAATTCGACGGAAAGGAGCAGTAGAGACAGCGCGAGAGACAGAACGGAATGCCGACGTAGATGCTTACGGACCGTGCATTCCCCTGCGCGAGAAACGGCAGCTGACGCACGGCAACATCCGTGATGAGCCGTGCCTTACCCGCACTGCAATCGTAGTCCTCGCCGAGGCGCGCAACAATTTCCTCGGGGCTCATGCCGCTGCGCAGCCAACGATGCACGATCTTCGTCGGACGCACCCCGTGGAGGATGCCCCACGGCGCAGGCGGCACAGCGAAGCGTGTACGGAAAAACGCGTAGACATTCCGCTTGATGGCGCGATGAACAGCGGCACGCGGCACTTCATCCGCCTTGCCATCCGAAACAAAATAAAATTTTTCGCACGCGCCATCATGCGCAAAAAGAAAGACCTCGGTCATGACAGAAGGCGGCTCACAGCCCGACTGCCGGTTCACCACCGACAGCTGGGCGTAATCCGCCTCCCCTGCCCGCCCGACGATCTCCACCTTGAAGAGCGTCAATACCTCGCGGACAATTTTGACTATGACCTCGGCTCTGCTGTTGATCGTAAGAGACCGAATCTTCACGACTTTTTCTGCTTCTCCTGACAGTTTTTGCAGATGCCAAAAAACTTCGCCTGATGGTTCTCGACCTTGAAGCCTGTCTTCTTAAAGATATCCTCTTCCAGATGATCGAGCATATCCTCCTCGAACTCCGAGATCTCCTTGCACTCCGTACAGATCAGATGATGATGGAAGTGCTGGTTCGGATCAATCGGGTTCAGCTCGTAGGAGTACGAGCCCTTATTGCGCTTGTCGAACTCCTTGCCGAACTCAATCTTCTGCAAAATCCCGAGCGACACCAGAATCTCAAGGCTGCGGTAGACCGTCGCAAGCCCGATCTCCGACTCCGTGCCGCGCAGGATGTCATAGATCTTCTCCGCGCTCAGATGCTCGCTCGGATGATCCAATATTACCTGCAGAACAATCTGACGCTGCGGCGTCATCTTGCGCTGCGTTGCCTGCAGACGTTTTTTCAGATCCTCCATTGTGTAGGTCTCTGCCATACTCTTACCCTCCATGTGTTATTGTAAGATAACTCTCCAATATATAATCACAATCAATGAGAATAGTATAGCACAGTCCACAACTTTTTTCTATAGAGATGAAAAACTAATTGAGAATATCCATTTATTCCTTCTCCTGTGCAATACGGCGCAGGGTTCCCATCAGCAGTTTCGCTTCCGGAACAATCGTGGCAACCTCGACACGCTCGGCAGGTGTGTGGATGCCCGTCGTCGTCACGCCGATGGACACCATGTCCAACTCTGGATTCTTCGCTGCGTGCCAGCTGGTCTCAAGGCCTGCATGGATGCTCTCAATCTTCATCCCTGCACCGCCATTCTGCGCGGCATAGACCTCGCCCATGAGCTTCGCGAGGACGCTGTTCTCGCGCTCACGCCATGCGGGCGACTGCGAGCCCACCGTGAGGTTGAAATTCGTACGCTCTGCCATCGTCCGCGCCATCACAATGATTTCGTCCAGACGCTCATTCACCGAGGAGCGTGGGAAGAACTGAACGTGCACATCGTTTTCGTCCATGCGGAGGACACCGAGGTTTGCCGAGGTCTCCACCTTATCCACGTGCAGATGCGACATATCATGCACGCCCGTACGCAGGAGCGTGAGCAGGTCGATGAGGTCACGCTCCTCTGCTTCGCCGATGACGCGCCCTGTATTCTCCACCGTAGTAAATGCAAACTTCATTCCGGGATCGGCCGTGCCATAGAGCGCATGGAAACGCTTCTCCTCCGCGACCAGTACATTGACAATCTCACGCTCGTTAATACCTGTCCGAATGACCGCCTCTGCCGTCGGAGGGATGGCGTTGCGTGCCGTACCGCCCGTGAATGTGACAATCTCAATTTTACCATGTGCCTCAAGTGCCTGCAGTGCAAGCGCGAGCATGCGAATCGCATTGCCGCGCCCGTCGCCGATGCGCTCCCCCGAATGCCCGCCAAGCAAGCCCTCCACCGCGATGCGATAGGCGGGCATCTCCGACTCCCTGCGCGAGAGCGTGCGCGAGAAATCAAGATTGACACTGCCCGCACTGCCGACTGTCATAATATGGTAGTCCTCGGAGTCGCAGTTGATGAGGAAGCGCACCTCCTTCAGATGATCCGCAGCGAGATGCCGCGCTCCCGACATCCCCTGCTCCTCATCGACCGTAACGATGGCGCGCAGCGGTCCGTGTTCCTCCGTATACTGCATCGCGGTCAAAATTTCCGCAACACCGATGCCGTCGTCACCGCCGAGGCTCGTACCGTCTGCCGTCAGAGACTCCTCCGTACGGACAAGCTTGATTGGATCTTTGAGCGGATCGTAGGTTACACCCGGCTTTGCGACACAGACCATGTCCATGTGCCCCTGCAGGATCGTGCGCGGCGCAGTCTCGCAGCCCTTCGTCGCGGGGAGTTCCGCAATGATGTTCAGCGCCTCGTCCTGCGTCACCGTGCAACCGATCTCCTCGAACCGCTTCTTCAGATAGTCGCTGACGGCTTTCTCATGTCCCGACGGACGCGGAATGTGCGTCAGTGCCTCAAACTCTCCGATAACTGTCTCCAACAATTTTGCATCGTCTATCATATGATTGCCTCCTGACTGTAACTACGTTCCCTATTGTACCACAGACAAAAAGAAGCCGCCATACATGATGTATGACAACTTCCATTTTATCCGTATGCGATTTACTTCTTCGCCGCTTCGACAGCCTTTGCGACCGCTTCGTTGAACTGATCGTAGCTGACGGTTGCACCCGCGATGGCATCGACCTTCGCGAGATCCTTCTTGCTCTCCAGCTGGCTTGCGTACGAGCCGATTGCCTTGTAGGCGTTCTGCGCTTTCTTGCGCACACCTTCGGGTTTATCCGCGCCGTAATTCTCGTCCTTTACCTTGCCGTCCTTGTCAAAGCCCGTATGAACTACCTTCGTGATCGCACCGTTTGCGATCGTCAGTTCAACGTGCGAGTGACCAAGCTGTTCGTGCTTGGAACTATCCCCCGCGAACGTACCGTCCTTGACCCCTGTCATATCGAGTGATACCGCCTGTGCAGCAGGTTTTGCCGCATCCTTCGGCGCGTCCTTCTTCTCATCGCCGCAGCCCGTAAGCATCACGCCGATGGAGAGGAGCACCGCAAGTCCCAACGTCGTTTTTTTCATGCTCATGCCGTCCTTTCACGCATGTGTCCATGCTCGATGATGACGCAGCGCTGCGCCTCCTCGCCGACCTCGGCAGAGTGTGTAACGGTGAGGATCGTGTGCCCCTCATCGTGCAGCTCATGGAAGATCTTCATGACAAGTTTTTGGTTCTGCTCGTCGAGGTTGCCCGTCGGCTCGTCTGCAAGGATGAGGACAGGGTAGTTGATGAGGGCACGCGCGATGCAGACACGCTGCTGCTCACCGCCCGAGAGCTGGCTCGGCAGATGGCTCGCACGGTCGGCAAGTCCGACGCGCTCGAGTGCCGCCATCGCCTCGTCACGGTCAGGCATGCTGTGGTAGTACTGCGCGACCATGATGTTCTCGACCGCCGTGAGGTACGGGATCATGTGGAACTGCTGAAAGACGATGCCGATCTTGTCGCGGCGATAGCGCGTCAGCTCCTCGGGTGTCGCGTCCGTCAGCACCTCACCGTCGAGGATGACCTCGCCGCTTGTCGCACTGTCCATACAGCCGATGATGTTCATGAGCGTCGACTTGCCCGAGCCGGAGGGGCCCATGACCGCAAGCCATTCGCCTTTTTCAACCTTCAGATTGACATCGTCCAGAGCGAGCACCTTTTCATTGTACGCCTTGGAAACGTGCCGCAGTTCAAGCAAACTCATGCGTTATTCCTCCTCATTCGCCGCGCAGGATAATCGCGGGATCTACATTCGTCGCAATGCGCACGGGCAGGAGTGATGCAAGCCCCGTGACAAAGATCGACATGACAAGCGCGACGACGACAATGGTCGCCGAGAACTCGATGCCGCGCCCGAATACGTTGACGCTGACACTCTGGGCAAAGAGATAGCCAAAGCCCGAGCCGAGCACGCCGCCGAGAAAGCCGAGGAGACACCCTTCTCCGAAAAACTCCGCAACAATGTGGCGGTTATCCGCACCGAGTGCCTTCTTCAGACCGATCTCGCGGCGACGCTCCGTCACAATCGCCATCATCGTGGTCGAGACACAGATCAGCGTCAGGACAAGGACAACAACGGTGACAATAAGCACGAGTGCCTGCAGTTTCCCGAGCACCGTACCCTCTGACTGGGCAATCTGCTTGACGAGCTGGGGCTGAACGCCGGGTACATCTGTGCGAATTTTCTCCTCTGCGCGCGTCAACTCATCCTGCCCTGCGACAACGGAGACCTGCGCGAGACTCAGCTCGCCGGGACGTTCCTTCATGCTCTGCATATCTGGCAGGGAGACAAAGACAAAGTTCTCCTCGTTTCCGCCCGTACGAACAATGCCGGACACGCGGTAATCACTCACAATCGTGCCCTCGCCGCCAGAAACGGTAATCGTATCACCGGGATTCACACGCAGCTTTGCCGCAAACTCCGCACCGAGCAGGATCTCCTTCTCCCCTGCTGTCGGCCAATCGCCGCGAATCTGCCAATACGGGCTGACCTCCTGCAGGACGGTAAAATCCGTCCCCCCCGCCATCACCGTCTGATGGTTGATGAGAAGCGTATCGTAAAGGAACGGTGTAATGCCGACGATCTCATAGCCCGAGAGGGACTTGCGCACAGCGGCAATCGAGCTTTCCTGCATTGTGCCCGTATCCGTACCCGGCAGAATGAGGAGGTTCGCACCGTAGGCGCGGAACGCACGCCCCATCTGTTCGGGGACTTCCTTGTAAACCGTGATCATGCCCGATATGATCGTCGCCCCGATGGCGACAGCGAGCAGGGCGATTGCCATGCGTGCGCGCCGACGCAGCAGGGAATTGGCGACCATGATAAAGAACATTTTATATCGATTCATCATTCATCACCTGCCATAGAGAACCTCTGCCGGCTGCAGCGACAGAAGCATACGAATCGCGGGCACACTCCCGATAATGAGCACGAGCGACATGAGTACGGCAATAATCGGAATGACGTACGGATTCACTGCAATGCCCGAGCCAAAAACGTTCTCACCGATGAGCTGGGCAAAACCAAGCCCCACGACATAGCCGAGGATGCCGCCCATAATCCCCGCGATAAAGATCTCCGCAAGCACGGAGAGCACGACCGCGAGATTCGTCGCACCGAGTGCCTTGAGAAGTCCGAGCTCACGGCTGCGCTCCATGATGTTCGCACTGATGAGGTTGCTGACACCGAGGCTCGAAGAGAGCAGCGACAAAACCGTAATCAGCAGCATAAGGAGCTGTGTCTTGTCGAGGATCTTCCCCTCGGACTCTGCGATCTGGCGCACGGGATGCGCCGCCGCATTCTGCATGACCTCCTCGATCTGATAGGCGATCGATCCGACATATGAGGTACAGTACCAGATGTCATACTCTGCCTGTGAGAGCGACTTCGGATTCTCTGCCGCCTTGCGTGCAAGATCATTCTCCGGTGTCGTCATCGCACTGACCTCGACCTGATCGATCTTCCCCGCAGCGTTTGCAAGATTCTGCGCAAGAGCAAGTGAGCCGACGATCTGATTCTCCTCATCGCCGCCGCCCGAAAGGATGCCAGTGACCATCAGCGTGTCATCCGAACCGTCCGGCTTCTTGTACGAGAGTGTACTGCCCGCCGACACGCCGAGCTTCTGTGCAAGCTTCGTACCCACGAGCACCTGATTCGTCTGCGTATCGTCCGCCCAGTCACCGTCGACGTGCCACCACGACTTCATGAACTTCACGCCCGTGGTGTAGACCTCATCCGTCGGCAGCGTGAGCGTGTGCTCAAACCATGTGCCGAAGAACGGAACCGTCTCGCCGTCCGCGAGCGTGATGTTCGTCGTCAATGACGGTGAGAACGCAACGATATTGTTCGTCCAGAAAATCGTCTTGATATTGCCGAGATCCGATTCTTCGAGGTATTCACGATGTGTACTCTTCGTGGTTTCCACGCCGTAGAGATCCTTGAGCACCATCGAGTTGCGCGGTGTTACCGTGATGTTCGCACCGAATGCCTTCAGCTCCTGATTGACCTTCTCGCCGATGTCGAACATGACATTCAGCATGGCAGTCGCGAGCGAAACGCCAAGGGCGACCGTCAGTGCAATGAGGATGAACCTCCCGCGCTGACGGATGAGCGCCCCTTTTACCATTTGCCAAAACATGGCTTTCCTCCTCTCATGCCGTCACTGGAAGTGAATGCGTGCCGCTTCAAGCGTATCCCCTGCGATCTGCACCGCACCGTTTGCCACACGGTACTCCACGGGGATCGGGTTGCAGCCGCCGGGAAGGCCGATCGTCGCCTTGTTCATGACGACATCGCAGAGGCGGCAGACGATCTGTCCGTCGCGCTCGAGGTACCCCGTCGGTCCGCAGATCTCACACGCATCAAGCCCCACACCGAACGCAGAGCCGCCCTTCTGTACGATGATGACACGCACCTCCGTCCCATCTGAGGCACGGAAGGCATAACGGTGGAGATGTCCGTCCGAAACCTCCTCGAGCGGAATCTGCACAAGACCGTCCTCCGCCTTGACTGCAACGGCAGGGACAAGCTGTTCCTTCTTGTTCGCATACCAACCGCCGACGCTCGATATGAGGATTGTCAGGACGAGCATTGCAAGCAGCCCCGATCCCCAGCGCTTGCGCCGAATCGCACGGGCGAGCAGCTGACGGTACTGCGCGGGATTTGCCCAAGCGGGACGCTCGGGACGCGGCTGCAGAAAGAGCGTGACAGGCACGAGAATCGAAACGAAGTAAATCGCATAGATGATCTTGTTCTGATTGTCGATGAACGATGCCATGAAAGAAATGAGACTTTCTGCACCAAACACCTGCCGCGCCATCATAACCGTCATGACAAATATGACCTGCTGCACGGCAGTCGCCGCCATCTGCACAGTAAAGACGAAAACGAGACGCCCGTGGTTGAGGGCAGCTGCCGCATGGTACGCCAGATACCCAGAGAGGAAGCCGAGGAAGATGCCGCCGAAAAAGCCGAGCATCTTCACAAAGAAGATGAGTGTGAAATAATCTCCCATCGCAACCTGAACCGTAGCAACGGGGATCAGCCAAAGCTCCAACCCGTGATAGAGGAAAATGCCAAGCGCAAGCGCCCCCGTCCCAATACGGAAGACGCGCTCCTCCTTTGAGGTCCATTCGCGATGCAGGCTGCGCAGGAGGATCGTACAGAGAACGAGCGCGCCCACGAGATCGACACCGATTGCCATGCTCTCGAAAATCTCGCGGTTGACTGCGGACTTTGTGCCGACACGCACGGCAGTCATAAAGAGCGAGAGGAAAAAGCCCCATTTCAAAACGCGCACAAACGTATGGCGAATGCTTTGATTCGGCAGGGGCAGAATGATTGCAAGCAGAATACCGAGCGGCACGGCGAGCTTGATGCTCTCTTCGAGCGCCGGCACCAATTGTTGTAGAAACGCCTGTAACATTGTAATAACCCTTTCCTACTAGAAAAGCCGCCGTCCCCGAAGGACGGCAGCCATTCTAATTCCGGCAGGACAATGTGCGGCACAGGAACCCCATGCCATCATCGTCCGGGAGTAGCTGAAATTACCACTTACGCGGAACGTAGTTGAACACCCAGCTCATCTTGACCGGCTCGGTCCAGAAATGGCCCGGAACGCCCGTCTCCTTATCGGTGTGGAGCATGTAGTTCTGACGTGCGGGGCTGTCGATCGAGAATTCGCAGTCATAGGTGCCCGCGCCGAGCATCTTGACATTCGCGCCGTAGTGCGGACCGTCGTCTGCGCTCATCGGCATGAATACGCCCTCGAGGCTCTCGCCCGTCTCACGCTTCGTGAACTTGTAGTGCACCGTCAGATAGGGAATCCACTCACCAACACCGAAGCCGCACTCGTTGCCCTCGGTTGCATGGATATCCGTTTCAATATGGATGTCCGCCTGATCTGCCGGGAGGCTCATGCCGGCAGGCTCCATCGTGACCGGCTGGAAGTACACGAGCGCAACCTTGAAGTGGTTCGTCGTATCCTCGATCTCGTCGCCGATCGGGAACTCCTCGAACGCAGCTTCGCTGACGTTCGCATTGATCGCAAACGTAGAGAATGCGACGGCGCCAATGGCAAGCGCCTTTTTGAGCATGCTGAGACCGGATTTCTTCATGGGATAATCCTCCTTACAAAGATGAAACACTGCTCCCTCTTGCGGGGAAAACTCACGCCTCTGCCGCAGCAGAGCGCTTTCTATATGATACCATCGCGACCGCCGCTGCAACCAGCAGAATCTGCGGCACAATGGTTTCATAGGTGGGATAAAGCCCGAGCAAGTCAATGCTCGGCACGGGGATACTCTCGATGACCGAGGTAGAGATCACATCAGCCTCCTGCAGTTCCTTGAGTCCGCCGCCAAGGAACGTAACGGCGAGAATGAACATGAACGCGCTCGTCACCTTGAAGAACGGACCGATCGGGATGCGCAGCGCACCGCGCTGCATGAGGAAGAAGAGCAGGGCGAGTGCCGCACAAGCAGCGACAAAGCCGCCCCAGATCATATCGACATCGCCGATGGCATTGTTGAAGAGTGCCTGATAGAAGAGGATAACCTCTGCACCCTCGCGATAGACGGCGAGGAATACGGCGAAACCGAGCGCGCGCGATTTCCCCGTCGAGAGCGTCAGCTTCACCTGCTTGTCAATGTAGGATTTCCACGCCTTCGCATTGGACTTGCCGCCCATCCATGCGGATGTGCCGAGGAGAACAAGCACAGCGAAGAGTGCTGTACAGCCCTCGATGATCTCACGTCCGGAGCCCGTCGTCGTTGTATTATCAAGAACTTCAACGAAGAGATACGCCGAGATAAAGCTTGCAATAACGCCTACAATCGCCCAGTTATAGACCGTGGAGAGTTCCTTCTCGTGTCCGGCACGCCCAAGGTAGGCGATGATGCCGACGAGCACGAGGATCGCCTCAACACCTTCACGCAGAAGGATCAGGAACGCCTGCAGGAACATGCCCCAGCCGCCCGACTGCACGCCCGCTGTCTCGAGGGTTGTCACTTCTGCCTGAACCATGTCGAGAAGTTTTTTCCCCTCGGCTTCTACCTCAGACTGCGGTGCACCCGAGCGGATCGCCTTTTTCAGCGTGTAGAACTGGTACTCCGTGAGATTCGCACTCTTGGAGGAGATCCCGCTGCGTACGGCACTCTCCAGACCATCCTTTTCATAGATGCCATAGTAGATATCATTGACGGCATCCTTTGCCCCCTCCGCATTGCCTGATTGATAGATCGTATAGACATTATTCATCTCAGCGGCAATGTGGTCGTGGATCTGCTGCCACGTCTGCGCAGCATTTGTGGATGCTGCAGGCAGGAGCAGAAAGAGCGCCATAATGAATACAATAAGTTTTCTCATGGGATTACTTATTTCCCCTCCTTCTTCCGGCACATGCACATTATTTAATATTGCGTGCAGGCTTCATGTTGAAATAAACAGGACACTGCATGTCGGATTCCATCGGCTGCCCGTTCATATCCTTCGCAGGCTCGAATTTCCACTGCTTCTCGACGATGCGCCGTGCCATCCGATCATAGAGAGCATTTCCGGAGGAGACCTGGATGCGGGTGCTGATGACCTTGCCGTCCGTACCGATGCGTGCCGAGACGGCAATGCGTCCTTTGAACTGAATGACACCATAGGGCGGCTGCTCCGCATGCAGAATCTTGCCGGGCTGACCGATCTGCTTCCCCTCACCGGATCGAAGAACCTTAGGCTCCTCCTTTTCCGGCGTTTCCTCGACTTCCTTCATAATCTCGGTGATGGCTTCCTCCGGGACCTCCGCCTCGACCACGGCCGGTTCTTCTTCGACCTGCTCGGGTTCAGGCGGGGGCGGAGGGGGCGGAGGAGGCTCCTCCGCCTGCTCCTCCTCGGGAGGCCCTGGATCATCCGCGAGTTCGACCCACTCCATCGGCTCCTCCTGCGGAGGTGCTTCAAGTGCTTTGAAGACGTGCGGAATGAGAATCGTCAGAAAGAGCCACGCAATGATGTGAAAGAAGAACGCGAGGACAAAGGCGAGACGCCAATGTGTCTGATACTGCACTCAGACCCCTCCCGTCTCCGTCGCGATGGACACATGGCGTGTCCCCGCTTCCTTGAGCGCATCAAAGACGGTGACGACGAACTGGTAGTCCGCCTTGCGGTCGCCGCGTACGACAAAGACCGTATCGGGATCATCTTCGAGCTGCGTCTTGACCCGCGCCGTAAGTTCCCGCGTCGGCTCCTCATCGCGGTCAAAGAGAACCTTGCCGTCCTCTGTTACCGTGATGGAGACAATGTGGGGACGCGTATCCTGCTTGGCGCTCGCCGCTTGTGGGAGGCTGACCTGCACTGTGCTCGCATTCACCATATACATCGTACTGAGCATGAAGAAAACGAGCAGAAAGAGCATAATGTCGATCATCGGGATAATCATGACGAGCGGCTCACGCACATCATGAAAATTACGACGCATGAGAATGCCCTCCATCATTCGCGGCGAACCCCGCGAGCAGGGTATTCATCGTCTTTTCGAGCAGTGTCAGCATCATGTCCATGCGCTGTGCGAAGTAGGTGTGCACAACAAGTGCAAAGATCGCGACAAGAAGTCCCGTCGCCGTTGCAATCAGTGCCTCTCCGATGCCGCCCGTAATCGCCATCGGCTGCCCTGCCTGCAGGTTGAACACGCTGAAGGACTGGATCATACCCGAGATTGTACCCAAAAGACCGAGCAGCGGTGCAAGCGTGACAATCGTTGAAAGATAGTTGAGACGTGCACGCAGAAGCATTGCCGCCTCACCGTAGACCGCCTCAAGCGTCATGGGAACATCCTCCCCTGCCGCACGCGCATCAACCGCACTCTGTATGAGATGGGCAACCATGTTGTCCTTGCCCTTCACAGCAGGTGCAACCTCATCCAGCTTCTTCTTGCGAAGCGCCGCGGCAACATCTGCTTCAAGCGCACGTGCCCCCTGCGATGCACGACGATAGAGCAAAAAACGGTCGATAGCAATCGCTGCCACCGTGAGCGAGCACAGGAGCAGCAGGTACATTACCGGTCCGCCTTTTTCAAAGAGTTCAGCACTGGTCAAAAAGAACACCCTCCTCGTTAAACGCACGAAACGCGCGTAATCCCTCTATAAGTTCGTGGTATATCAGTCGATAATGATATCCTTTACGAAATGTGAATCGGTATTAAGTATAGCTCTGTAGAGACCGATTGTCAATACACCTTTTTAATGAAGCCATCATTAACGAATTTCATTCATGTATTTCTTCGTAAGTTTTTCTCAACTCTTGAAAGTGCGGCAGTGCACGCTCGATCATCTCCGTACGCACGCAGTACGCCGCACGGAAATACCCTGGACAGCCGAAGTCCGCGCCCGGTACAAGCAGCAGATCGAACTCACGTGCGCGTGCACAGAACGCCGCATCGTCCTCTTCGAGTGCCTTTGGAAAGAGATAGAACGCCCCCTGCGGACACATACATTCAAACCCAGCTGCCGTCAGCCCTTCGTAGAGCAGCTTTGCATTATGTGCGTATGTACTCAGATCAGCAGCCTTTCCCGCACAGCGTGCAATGACAAGCTGCCAGAGCGAGGGCGCGTTGACATGTGTAAGGACACGCGCTGCACCTGCCATTGCACCGTAGACGCGTGCAAAATCCGCAGCGGTATCCGGGACGACGATATAGCCGATGCGCTCGCCCGGCAGGGAAAAGGACTTGCTGTAGGAGTAGCAGACAATCGTGTTGTCATAGTAGAGAGGAATGCACGGAACGGTCAGACCATCGTAGACAATCTCACGATAGGGCTCGTCCGCGATGATAAAAATCGGGTGTCCATACGTCTGCTCCTTTGCACGCAGGAGTTCCGCAAGCAGCCGAATGGTCTCCTCGCTGTAGACCGCACCGCTCGGATTGTTCGGCGAATTTATGATAACGGCTTTCGTGTGCGGCGTGATTGCCGTCTCAAGTGCGGCAAAGTCAATCTGAAAATCGTCCGTCTTTGCGGGCACGATGACAAGCCGCCCTCCACACGCCTCGACAAAGACACGATACTCGGGGAAGAACGGCGCAATCGTGACAAATTCATCTCCCGTTTCCGTCAATGCCTTGAATGCGATTGTCACGGATGCCGCCGCCCCCGCCGTAAGAAAAAGATTTTTCCCTGTGACTTCCAAACCAAATCTTTTTTTGATGTCGGCGGCAAGGATCTCACGCACCTGCGGTTTTCCGGGCGCAATCGTATAGCCGTGTACCTCCGTCGGGTCACTGTGTGTCAGGATGTCCACTGCCGCTTCCTGAATGAATGTCGGCGCAGGCACGTTCGGATTCCCGAGGCTGAAGTCAAAGACGTTCTCTGCGCCGATCTCTGCCGCACGCTTCTGCCCGTACTCAAAGATCGTACGGATCGTGGATTTCTTTGTACCGAGTTCGTACATCTGCTCTGAGACCATAGAATGCTCCTTTCCAAATAAAGCCTCCCCCGTTGTTGCGGGGGAGGGATGCCGCGGAAGCGGCGATGTGGTTACTTATGCGTTCCGCAGGAACACGTCGTAGCCCTTCTTCATTTCGTAGATATCAACCTTGCTCGTGACCTCCCACGGCGCGTGCATACTCATGACAGCGACGCCGTTGTCGATCACATCCATGCCGTAGCGCGCCATTATGTAGGCAATCGTACCGCCGCCGCCGAGGTCGACGCGCCCGAGCTCTGCGAGCTGATAGCTGACGCCATTTTCATCCATCATGCGGCGCAGCTCGCCGAGGTACTCCGCGCTCGCGTCACTCGAGCCGGACTTTCCGCGTGCACCCGTGAACTTGTTGAACACCATACCGCGCCCGAGATATGCGACATTTTTCTTCTCGAACGCGTCCGCATAGAGCCCGTCGTACGCGCTCGACACATCCGAGGAGAGCATCTTTGAGCGTGCAAGGGTGCGGCGCAGGGCGATCTCCGTATACTGCCCACAGGCGGAGAGGACCTCGGCGACCATGTTCTCAAAGAAGCGCGACTGCATCCCCGTCGCGCCGACGCTGCCGATTTCCTCCTTGTCCACGAGAAGACAGCACGCCGTGCGCTTTACTGCTTCCGTCTCGAGCATAGAGCAAAGTGCAGTATAGGAGCAGACGCGGTCATCCTGCCCGTAGCCAAGCACCATGCTGCGATCAAAGCCAAGCTCCCGCGCACGCCCCGCCGGAACGAGCGTCAACTCCGCCGAGTTGAAGTCCTCCTCGGCGATGTCATAGTGCTCCTTGAGGAGTGCGAGGATCCCGTCCTTGACGGATTCCTTGTCGTCTTTTTTGAGTGCATAGCCGCCGATGAGCACGTCCAGCTTCTCGCCCTCGATGACCTTTGATGCCTTTTTCTCAAGTTGCTCCTGCGAGAGATGCACGAGGAGATCGGTCACGCAGAACACGGGATCGTCCGCCTTCTCGCCGAGCGCAATCTCCACCACAGTGCCGTCCTTCTTGACCACAACGCCGTGCAGTGCGAGTGGAATGGTCACCCACTGGTACTTCTTGATGCCGCCGTAGTAGTGCGTATCGAAATACGCCAGTCCATTATCCTCATACAGAGGGTTCTGCTTCACATCAAGACGGCAGGTATCGATGTGCGCACCGAGGATGTTCATGCCGCACTCCATAGGCTCCGTCCCGATATGAAAGAGCACAATTGCCTTCTTCATATTGACGGCGTAGACCTTGTCCCCCGCCGCGAGCTTCTCCCCCCGTGCGATGATATCTGCAAGATCACGGTAGCCCGCTGCACGTGCGCGGCGGACTGCCTCTGTCACGCTCTCGCGCTCCGTCTTGCAGTCCGAGAGAAAATCAATGTAGCCGCGTGCGAGCTCGTTTACCGCCGCACGCTCCTTCTCCGTGTACTTCGACCAGACCGATGTCTTCTTATCGTCACTCATGATGGTTCCTTTCTATATCTCCCACGCTTCGCGCAGAATGTTTACAAATTCATCCTTTGATGCCGCACGGTTGAATCGCTCGCGCAGTTCTGCGCTGCCCGCAAGACCACGCGTGTACCATGCTGCGTGTTTTCGCATCTCGCGGATGCCGACATATTCCCCTTTGTATCCAACGAGCAGATCGAGGTGCCGCAGGATCACCTGGGCACGCTCTATGAGCGTCGGCGGGGGCAGTTCCTCCCCTGTACACAGCCAGTGAATGAGCTGCGGGAAAATCCACGGATTCCCCTGTGCCCCACGTCCGATCATCACCGCATCTGCACCTGTGATGTCGAGTGCACGCGCAAGATCGGCGGGACGGCGGATGTCACCGCTCACAATCACGGGAATATTCACAGCCCGTTTGACTTCTGCAATTGCCGCATAGTCCGCATTGCCGCTGTAGAACTGCTCACGCGTACGCCCGTGCACTGCAACGGCATCGACACCGACCGCCTCCGCCATCCGCGCAATCTCCACGGCATTGCGCGAGGCATCGTCCCAACCGAGCCGCATTTTCACCGTGAACGGCAGCTTCGTTGCGCGGCGAATCGCGATTAATATCTCCTCCGCTTTTTTCGGATCACACATAAGTGCCGAGCCTTCGCCGTTCTTCACGACCTTCGGCGCAGGACATCCCATGTTGAAGTCTAGAATGTCCGCCGTCCCGATCTCCTCGATGTAGGCGGCAGCCTCCGCCGCCATCGCCGCAGATTTGGCAAAAATCTGCATCGCAATCGGACGCTCGCCCTCCTCCGTGCGGAGCATCTTCATCGTGTGTTCGTTGCGGTAGTGGATGCCCTGACTGCTCACCATCTCTGCAAACGCGAGCGGACAGCCCATATCGTGTGCGATCACACGGTATGCCGTGTCCGTCACCCCTGCCATCGGTGCCAGAAAGACGGGATCATCGAACGTGAACGCTCCAATCTTTACCGGCTTCATCATCGCATTCACGGCTGGTTTCGCTCGTAGAGAACGCGCAGCCCCGTCAGCGTCAGGAAGTGATCGACCTTGTCAATCGTCTGCGATTCCTTTGCTACCATACGTGCAAAGCCGCCCGTCGCGACAACCTTCATCTCCATCGCAATCTCCGCCTTGATACGTCGGACAATCTCGTCGATCTGCCCAACGTAGCCATAAATGATGCCTGCCTGCATGCCCTGGATCGTACTGCGGCAGACCACTGTTTTCGGCGGCACGAGTTCGATGCGCGGCAGCTGCGCCGCACGCTGGAAGAGTGCCTCTGCACTCGAGCCAAGCCCCGGCGCGATGACGCCGCCGAGGAAGTCCCCGTTCTCCGCCACAATGTCGAATGTCGTCGCCGTCCCGATGTCGATGACAATGAGCGGCCCGCCGAACTGCTCGTGTGCGCCGATGACATTTACAATGCGGTCAGCACCGATGGCGCGCGGATTTTCGTAGTTCAGACGTATACCGGTTCGTATGCCTGGCCCAACGATCAGCGGGCGGATGCGGAAGTAGCGCTCACACATCTTTCGCAGGGGAACGACAAGCGGCGGTACAACCGAGGAGATAATGATTGCCTTGATATCGGACATCTCAATGCCCTGATAACGAAACAATTCATTGAACAGAATACCGTATTCGTCGCCCGTCTTCTGCCGATCCGTCGAGATGCGCCAGTGCCGCAGAAGCCGCTTCCCTTCGTACGCGCCCATGACGATGTTGCTGTTGCCGATGTCCAGTACTAGCAGCAAGTTCTTTCCTCCGTACTATCAATTTTCTTTCGGAAATAAATTATCTTCGCGGGCGAATCGACACATCGCCCGCAAGCACGCGCCGCCGCCCCTCTGCCGTGTCGACAAGGAGCGCGCCCTCCGCATCAATGTCCGCCGCAACGCCCTCGAACTCCTCGCCCGCAGGGCCGATCACGCGCACCTCCTGCCCGAGTGTCACGGCATACTCCCGCCACGCCGCCAGCACAGGAGCAAAGCCCTCGCGCTGCACGCTCGCATAGAGATCATCGAGAGCGCGCAGCAGTTCCTGTAGGAACGCCACGCGCGGCAGCGGTGCGCCCTTCATCTGCATCAGCGACGTTGCTATCGCGCGCAGCTCTGCGGGGAAATCCTCGGGTGCAATGTTCACATTGATGCCGATGCCGATCACGACATAGTTCACGCGATCCATCTCCGCACTCATCTCTGTGAGGATGCCGACCAGCTTGCGCCCGTCGTGCAGGATGTCATTCGGCCACTTGATCTCGGCACGCAGCCCGAACGCCTCCATCGCACGCGCGACGGCGACAGCCGCCATCAGCGTACACTTCGGCGCATCCTGCGGCAGGAATGTCGGACGCAGGAGAATGCTCACCCAGATGCCCTTGCCCGGCGGCGAGAAAAACGCGCGCTCCATGCGCCCACGCCCTGTCCCCTGACTGTCGGCAACGACCACCGTGCCGTCCTCCGCACCCTCGCGTGCAAGGTTTTTCAGCACGAGATTCGTTGAGTCCACCGCATCGTAACAGATGACCTTCCGACCGACGAGCGCCGTCTTCAGATCCTGCGAAATCTCCGTCTCGATCAGGCGGTCAGGGGCGGAGCGCAGGACGTAGCCGCTGCGCGGCGCGCTCGATATATCATAGCCCGCATCGCGCAGAGCTGCGATCTTCTTCCATACGGCTGCGCGCGTCACACCGAGCCGCTCCGCCATCTTCTCCCCTGAGATATAGCCGCCCGCCGCCCGCAGGAGTTCCAGCACATCCCTGCTCATCGCATACCTCCAATCAAAAAGCCGTTATCCGCCCCATTATAGCGCAGATAACGGCTCCATGCCACAAAAAAATCTAAAATGGCCTTCCACGTCCTACACGCGCCGTGCGCACACATACCATTGATATGCATCCAGATCCTCGGGATTCACGTCAATCATATGAAGAGAAAGAATCTCTTCTCGAAACGCCTCCCACGAATCACCAAGTGTCACCGATCTTGGTCGTATGTCATCGATGACAAGATCGGCTTCCTCAAACATCTTGACAATCTCAGATTTTGTAAAGAAACGCAAATGCGTACGGTCAAGCAGCCCCATGTCCTCATACGTCCAAGAACCGCTCAGCATATTATAGAGATTGGTGATATGAGCCACGTTCGGGATACTCGCGATGATCGAACCGCCCGGCACGAGCAGTTCGCGCATATTGCGAACCGCCGTCCACGGATCTAACAGATGCTCAATCACATCCCCCATGATGATGTAATCAAAACGCTCCGGAATCTCTGCAGGGTCAAGATTCTCTACATTCATAGAGAGAATCTTCGCAAATGGTGCTGCGATTGCAGCGGCTCTCTCATTGAGTTCGACGCCATACAGCAATGCCGTTGGGTTTCGTGCTCCAATCTCCCTTAGCGTCGCCCCGCAGGCACAACCGATTTCGAGAACTCGCACCCCCTCACGTGTCAGATCTGTCATCGGCAGAATATCCAGACGTACGTAAAAGGAATAATCGAGAGAAAGCCCCTGTTTCGAATAAAAAAGTGAGCGCTCACGCTGACGCAGCAGGTCGTACTCCTCCATCTCCTGGGCATGGATACTATCATTATGGTGCACATATATGCTTGGTATCGCAGCGATGCCGTCCCCCGCACGCGTCATTCGTATGGTATAATCATATGACGCAAGGGCAGGCACCGAATATTCCTCATCAAGAAGTCCTGCTCTCTCAAGTACATCGCGGCGCACCATGAGTGCAAACAGCTCCGCGATGATCATAGGAAATCTCTTGTTTCCGGCTCGCGCTCGAACATCCTCTGCGACCGCTTCAAAAGCATCCAAGGAGTGATAGTCTGTTTCTGGAAGGTATTGTTCCCACTCATACGTACGTGGAGCAACGGCACACACCGCCCCCGTCCTGGGATCACTAATCAGTACATCCAACATATCCTCTGCAGTGTGCTGTGCGAGCAAGACATCTGCATGAAGAAATAGAACAACTTCTCCAACAGACGCGCGGATTCCCATATTTACGGCATGCGAAAAACCATGATGCTCCTCACTGCGAAGGACACGAACGTCATCCCCTGCCACAGAAACTGCAACACGCTCATTGTCCGATGAGCCGTCGTCAACAATGATTACCTCATACGGCAGCCGTACCGTTCTCCGTATCGTCGACAGACATTGATTGACCTGTGTATTCATATTGTATACGGGAATGATAATGCTCAACTTTGGCATATGCTTCTCATCTTTCTATATAAAAAGCAGGCAGGAGCCCATATTGGCGCTTGGTGATTACCATAACTTCCACGGTGCACACCCCGTCTCCCAACGATGTTCCAGCCGAACCTTATCCCGCTGCGTATCCATGCACTGCCAAACCCCCGTATGTTTGTATGCATGAAGCCCACCGCTTCGCGCGATCGTCTCAAGCGGTTCCGTCTCAAAGACACATGCATCATCATCACGCAGATAATTGAATACCGCCGGCTCAACCACCATAAAACCGCCATTGATCCAGCCACCGTCTTCCTTTGCCTTTTCAACAAAACGGCTGACCTCATTGGTCGAGGATTCGATATCCAGTACACCGAATCTGCCGCCCGGCTGAATCGCTGTCATTGTCACGAGTGCCTGTCCCTTCTTTTCCTCGTGTGACGCGATGAGTGCACTCAGATCAACATCACTCACACCGTCGCCATAGGTCAGCATGAATGGCTCGTCCCCGATGTATTTTTGAACCCGTTTGATGCGTGCCCCCGTCTGTGCATGCAGCCCCGTATCGACAAGTGTCACCTTCCACGGCTCAGACACGTTATTGTGAACAGTCATGCTGTTCCCCTGTGTGAAATCGAACGTAACATCCGATGTGTGCAGATAGTAGTCGGCAAAGTATTCCTTTATCATATAGCCCTTGTATCCAAGACAGATGATAAACTCATGAAATCCATAATGCGAATAGATCTTCATGATATGCCAGAGGATCGGCTTCCCACCGATTTCGATCATGGGCTTCGGCCGCAGCGCTGATTCCTCACTGATCCGCGTGCCGAGTCCACCTGCCAAGATAACAACCTTCATACACTTGCTCCCTTCGACGCAACATCTCTGATTGATAGCCGCTCTCCCCTACATCAATTCCTTATGTTTTCGCTCCCACCCCGGTAAAATCCTGCCGCCGCGCCACGGAATCATAATTTCCCGCTCACGATAGGGACGCGCGCCCCAGTCGACGGGCATCTTCTCCCCACACATTTCCTCATAGCGGCGAATGAGTTCACGCAGCGTCACCGCCATTCCCGAGGATATGACGTAATCACCGCAGAGCTCATAGCGCCCGTCCACAAGGTACGTCCCCGCAAGCACGAATGCACGCGCCGCATCCTCTGCGTGGACGAAATCCACCAGCTGCTCTCCTGGCGACAGAGCTAAACGCCGCCCCTCTGCGGCAAGTTGCGGCAGAACCGCGAGCAGCTTGTTGCGTCGATCATCCTCTCCATATGTATCGAACAGCGTCAGACTGATCGTCTGCAATCCCCGCGCCGCCGTATAGAATTTAACGATTGCATCAAATGCTTCTTTGGTCGCCGCATACAAATTCGCCGGCTCATAGGCATCCCCATTGTAATGCTGCCACGAGGAGCGTGCATAAACGAGTCGGCGAACATTGTTCACGTCCATCGCCTCGAGTAGCTTCGTTCCAAAAGCAATATTACTCGCAACCAGCCTATCAATCTCTTCATATGTGTGAACTGTCGTATAGTATGTAGCAAGATGAAAGACCACATCCGGAGCGGCATCCTGTACAATTTCCGGCAGCTTCATACGATCAGCATTGTAAAATTGTATATTTTCGCGCAGCTTCACAGGGAGTACATTGACCTGTGAGGACGCGCGCACGATGGCGGTGACCTGCCAGCCGTCCTCCAAGAGGCAACGAGCAACATATCCCCCCAGAAATCCCGTCACACCTGTAATCAGTGCCCTACGCTTCATCTATGCTACTCCTCTCCAAAGCCATCCTATCAGTCGCCGCAGAAATACTCCCGCCATCTCTGCAACTGCTCATCTGCAGGAAACACACGGCAGAAATGCGGCAACGAGCTCTTGCTCTGTTCCCTGAGAATCTGCGGCAACGTCTGTGCTGCCACCCTTTCTCTAAAAATCACACGCAGGTCATTGGGCAACCCATGCAGAAAGAATTCATGCGGCGTATACCCAAGCGCCCCCCGAAAGTCATAGCGGCGCGGCGCTTCGTTCAGAATTGCATCGTAGATCTCATGCAGCTGCGCTGTCGTGCGTTCCACGGAAAAATTCTGCAGAATCCGCTGCCGCGCGGCCTTTCCCAGACGTCGGCGCTTCGCAGGAGTGGCAAAGAGCTCCTCCAGCACACGCCGATAGCCCTCTGCATCCTGTACGCGCAGCCCCGTCTCATCCTGCACGACGAGATACTGTTCCGCACATTGATCGAGAACGACGACGGGCAGCTCCGCCGCCATCGCCTCGAGCAGAGCGTTCTCCGTCGTGCCGAAATGCATTGGGTTCAGTAGATAGCCGAATACATCCATCTGCGCGAGTTCCGCGCTCACATCGCTCACATAATCGACGAAGCGGAATTTCTCCTCGATACCGTACGCCCATGCCTCAGCACGAATCGCCGCCGCATTTGTCATATCACCCACGAGCACGAATTCGATGCCGGGGATATGTGACACGCGCGCGCAGTACGCCACAAAGTCAGGATGCAGCTTCGCATAGGACTGCGTGCCGACATAGCCGACGACGAAGCGATCGTCATGCACGCGTTCCGTATGCGGTTGGATCGCCGCAAAACCACCCGAGCTGTGCACAACTGACGTACTTTCACGCGCCCAGCGACGCTCTGCCGCGCTCCAATAGGGATTATCCAGCGAATAGGGCGACGTAAAGATAAATCTCTGCGGCACACGCAGGAACGTCGGAGGAATATACGGATAATAGCAGCCTGAGACGTGCGCCCAGAGTGTCAAATGCATCTCAATCTGCGGAAAGTCCGCGAGAAATGCTGCCATCTGTGGATGATGCCACCACTCGATCTGAACGACATCGACAGCACGCATGGCGGATTCTATTGTGGGCACGTCCGCTCCACAGATGATCTCCACGCCATCCGCACGACAGGCATCGATAAAGTTCATCTTCTCGGGCTGCTCCAGCAGCAGAATGCGGTGGCGATAGCGCGTCCCCTTCCGCGCCGCATGGGCGGCGACACCCGACAGCACCTTGCCGACACCGCCGCCCATATGCGTTGTAATATGCAGTACTTCGCGCATAATAGACTCCTTTAGTCGAACGGGCTGACGAAATCGGAGAGCGCTGGGAACCCCATATCACGCTCCGAGATGACGGGGTTCTCTATATCCCACGGAATCCCCGCCGAATCCCAGCGAATTCCCGCGTCACAAGCGGGCGCATAGACGCTCGTCACCTGATACATCATGACGGCGTGTTCGCTGCGTGTGCAGAAGCCGTGTGCCATACCGCGCGGGATATAGAGCATCGTCCCCTCTGCTGCGCGCAGTGGAATGAGTATGTGCTGGCCGTATGTCGGCGACGCACGTCTGAGATCCACAACCGCATCCAGCACTTCCCCCTCCGCGCAGTAAACAATCTTTTCATGATCCATCGGCGGCGTCTGAAAGTGCAGCCCGCGCAGCACATTTCGGTGCGAAACGGAAAAATACGCCTCAGCAAAGACGGTCGGCAACCCCAGTTCTCGAAACGCATCGACGTGGAAGGTCTTGACAAACACACCGCGCCTGTCCTCCCGTACAATCGGGAGGATTTTCAGACACCCCCCCATCGGTGTCTCCTCTATCTCAAACACGGGATCACCTCCTCATATCGCAACAAGCGTACACAGACCGAGGGCGGACTCCACGGAGCGCCCCATGTACTGCTCGAACTCCGCCTTCATCGCAAAGAGCTGGCGCCAGCGCGGCAAACTCGTCTCGTCAATGCCATAGCGCAGCATAATGTCCATCATGCGCCGCTCGATTGCCACGATCCCCTCACCCGTCGCCATCGCATCACAGAGTTGAATCAGTCGGTCATACTTGGTGTATGTGCGCTCCTGCAAAAAAGAATCCAGAAAGGCATAGTCCTCCGACGTCAGATCCCAGCCGCCGTGAACCGCCGTGATCTCCTGCACAGGAAAGGAATGCGTCAAACAGATCTCCGCCGCCTCCGTATCTCCCTGCTCCAAAAGGAAGCGATAGCCGAGGATCACGTGATTCATGCCCATCTCGCCGAATCTGCGCCCGATGTCGTGAAGCACCCCGAACACAAAGGCGCGCTCCGCATCCAGCCCTTCAACGAGAGCCGCAATGCGCTCCGCCGCCGTTCCGACGGCAAGCGAGTGGACAATCCAGCCTCCGTCATTCAGCCGCCGCGCCTCATCCAGATACGCCATGGCACGATCTCTCGTGATCCTCACAAAACATCTTCCTTTCGGCAGTTCCTCCACGCGCTATAGCGCGTAGAGTACGGACTCCCCGCTCGTCACGCTGTGATGGCGGAAGAAAAAGCGGTAGCCGCTGTAAAACGAGCGGATGAGCAGAGGGATTCGGATATAGTCTTCGAGACTGTGATAGACGCAGATCGCAAGTTTCGGATGATGCGTCCGTATCGTCTCCTCTGCCCCAAGGAGCGCATTGTACTCCGCGCCCTCGATGTCCATCTTGATGAGCGTCGGTACCTCTGTCAGCACGCTGTCCAGCGACATCGCCTGAATCCGCTCCCCCTGTGCCGCCCCGTGCGTCTCCAAACGCGACGCCGAGGGCGTCGCCTGATTGCCGCTGAACACAAGCTGCTGCTCCTCATTCCAGAGTGCATAAGGATAGAGCGCAACCTGCGGCAGTGACGCGTACTTTTCGCAAAGCAGGCGGTAGCTTGACGCATCCGGCTCGAAGGCACAGACGCGAACTTTCGGATTCATCGCAAGCGCTTTGTCGATCTCCTCACCGCCGCATACACCGGCATCCACGAATATCTCATCGTCGACCAGCGTTGGAATGACGTCATTTGCAAAATATTGATTTGTCTTGGCGAGGGAGAAATCCAGCGGGCGTCCACACATCATGTTTTCAATCAGACGCGCGTATAAGCGGCGCGATTTCTCATCGGCGAACATCGCGCAGATCTCTTCAATCTCCGCCCTGTGTTCGGCATAGTAGGCAGCCGCATCCATCTGAACTGCGGAACATATCTGCGCCTTGACCGCCTGCTGTTCTAGCTGCGAGACAATCTGCAGCAGATTGATCCCCGTCGCCCCGATGATGATTGCAAACGGTTTTCCCGCCAGATAATGTGTATGGGCGGATTCAAATACGCACTCAGACGCATAGATGGGTATACCGTCTATCTGCATCCCCTGCATCTTTGCAGCATTGTCGCAGAAGTAGAGCGGCGCGTGCAGCAGCTTTCGATCGACACAGTATTTTTCGTAGAACGCCCGCGCTACGCGCCCCGTTCCCCAGAGTACATAGTCTGTATCGCGCAGACCTCCAAAGGTATCCGCATGATCAGCATACAAGAGCCTCACCCTCCTCGATTGGCTGAATCAGATCCAATATATTGATGACTTCCTTTACATGCGGATACTCCGCACGAATCTGCTTCTCGATAGTCGTCACATAGGAGACAACAGGGATGACAACTGTATCAATCCCCAGCTCGTTCAGGATCGCGGGTGCGTGAATGACCTTCCCCTCAACGATACCGCCCTGCTTGATCCGAGAGTTGTCAATCAGATAGGCGTGCTCATTCTGCACGGCGGGGAGGTCGGGCAGCATATTGGCAAAGTAATCGTTGATCCCCCAGAACGCAACGCGCCCCTTCTCCGTGAGGAGATGCGCAACCGAATGCGATATGCAGTCCGTGACCTCATGCAAGATCGGCAGCTTATGCTTCTTTCCGCAGTCCTTACAGGTCAGTACGTTGCGCGTGAAGAAGCGCACGTTCCGCCATGTATTTTCCACACCGCACGCCGTACAGTCCCCTGTGAATCCGATGCGTTTCTCATCATAGTCCAGTGTGACCGCACGAATCTCCTCCGGAACAAGGAAAGCACGCTGCGGCAAAGTCATGATCTGCTCGGCGACCCAGTCCATCTCAGATTTCGACATCTTCGAGAGGTTCACCACGGGACAGCCGTCGCGGATAAATTGCACCTCATCCTTGATGACGCCCTTCTGCACCGCCTGTTTGTAGAGCGGCGTTCCGGGATATGCCGTGATGAAGTTCAGCGTAATGCCGTACTCCGGATGATCCTTCCACCAGTTCAGCGTCTTGGTCGCCGTCTCAAGCGTCTCCTCCACATCGCCGAAAATGAAGCCGCCCTGTATCGTAATGCCATAGTCATAGGTCAGCTTCAACGCACGTTCCGTCTGCTCAAACTTGATCTTCTTGTTCATGCTCTCAAGGATGCGGTCGTCCGCACTCTCGAGACCAAAGCCCATCGTAACACAGTTCGCATCCTTCAATGCGCGGAGCATCTCCTCCGTCACATCCGAGACACGGAACTGCGCCCACCAGCGGATATTGTACGGCTTGATGCGGGCACAGAACTCGAGGACGCGCTTGAAATTATATGCGAAAAGCTCATCCGATACAAAGATGTACTTGATGCCGTATTTCTCTACAAGAATATCGAGTTCTCCAAAGAAATTATCCAATGAACGTTTTCGATAGTGACTGCCACTCGTGTGAAAGCAGAACGTGCACTGGAATGGGCAGGAACGGCTCGAAGTCATTGTAATCGCATGATCCTCATTGATTCCAAGCAAATTCGCCATATTACCGGCGATCCTGCCAAAGTCAAAACCATCATAGTCGGGGAACGGAATCGAATCCAGATCGCGTACTTCCTTGCGCGGCAAGGTGCGTCGATAACCGCGCTTGTATGGATTCGGGGTTTCGCGCAGCTCCTCTCCGAGGACACGAGGTGCAATGATGAGCCCGTTGACAGAGAGTGGATCGCCGCCCTTGGCAACAACCTTGCAAAGCTCCGGTGTGGTCTCCTCCCCCTCACCGATAATGCCGTAGTCAGCAAACGCCAAGACCTCCATGCCTGCCTCGGGTGCACTCGTGATGATGCCGCCACCCGCAACGGTGACGATGTTCGGATCATATTCCTTGGCCGCCTGAAGGATCTCCTTGATGGCATTGTACTGAAAGGACAGTCCCCCTGTGAGGAGCATCCCAATATCATATTTTTTTATATATGCCTGCACCGTATCGGCAACAGAACCCTCCTCGTGGTTCATGTTGAGTGTATACACACGCAGCCCCGCCGCCTTCATACAGGAAGAAACATAGGGAATCCCGAGCGGGAACTGATACCACTCGCCAACCTTATCGACGAAGCGCGGCATCACGAGCAAATAATTCCATGCCCTACTGGAAAAAAGTGGTGAAACACATGTATATTTCTTGGTATCTGTCGAAGAGGGCGGCGCCATATTGTCACATTTACCCGACATTCCGTCAATTCTTTTCGTTCCCATCAATGTTATCTCCCTATCTTATCACGCCGCGCTGCAAGAGTTCTGCGGCATTGCCGTCGAGAATATCCTCCTCAAACATGGCGTATTGGTACTGTCTGCACTTGGCGCAGACTTCGTATTTATCCTTGTTGAATGTGAGCTGTGCCCGGCGGAATGCCTCGGTCTTTTTGCCCTGCCAGATGGCGCGCATGGACTCCTTCGCAAGATCACCGAGGATATACGGTGTCTCCATAGAGCAGCACGGCACAATCATGCCGTCAGGGTTCAGCTGCATCATGTAGAAGGGCTGCGGGCAGACGGCGGCGCTTCCAACGGCCGCACCGTTCTGCGTCACCTCTGCCGCACCGCCGAGTTGATCGTAGTCGATCTGCGGCACGGCAGGAATGAGATGCTCCACGGCGATGAAATCTGAGATGTCGCCGAAGGTCTGCAAAAAGACTTCCTCTTCACTATCTTTGAGTGCACAGTCGATGATCTTCACATAGATCTTTGTCGCGCCGCGATGCTCGTAGAAGAAGTGGATTTTTTCAACGAGCTCATGAAAGACGCCGCGACGGCGCGTATGCGCGTACGCCGCATCGTCAAGCCCTTGGATCGAGATGCGGATGCGTCCGAGCTGCGCCGCAATCAGCGCACGCGAAAGATCCTCCGTAAGGGCAAGCCCATTCGTCACAATGTCGATCGTATCGGCAACACCGCGCTCTGCCGCATAGGCGACCATGTCCGCAATGTGCGGATGGAGCAGCGGCTCGCCCGTGCCTGCAAAACGCAGCATCTTGAGGCGGCGCGGAAACTCTGCAAGTCCGTCAATGCACTTTTCATAGAGAGCATCGTCGAGCATAACCTTGCCCGCGACAAACCCGCGCTGTTCCGTCGGGACGGAGTGAATGCAGTAGGCACAGGCGAGGTTACAGCCATAGACGGGAAAGATCTGCACGGAAAAGGGCGTATCCAGCGGCAGCACGTCAGCAAGGCGTGTGCGCTTTCCGCCGGGCGTCTGCCCGTCGATGCGCTGCGCCCTCATCTCCGTAACTCCTCAATGCGTGCGAGGATCGCATCCGCATCGTCGTCGAGATGATCCTCAGGGTGTGCGACATCGTTCGCCGCGCAGCAGATCGCACAGCGTTTGTTCTCGCTGCGCCGTCCCTCAAGCTGCATCCGCCAGAATTCGTGCATCTGCTCACTGTGCCACATATCGAGAATCCGGCCATTGTGCACATTGCCGAGTACGATGGGCTTATAGATCGTATCACACGGCTCAACGTCGCCGTTTGGAAACACACCGAGCATATAGAATGCGAGCGGGCAGACCTTATAGATACGGTCGGTCTTGACACCGTTGCGGTCAGTCTCGATCGCCATGTCCTTTGTCATTTCCACGCCGTCGTAAGCGGGCAGCATGTGCTCGATATACATGCGATCCGTGCAGTCAGCAAAGAGTTCATAGAACTTTTCATCCTCCCCCTCGTCCAAGGCGACATCCATCACCTTGAGGAAGAGGTTCGTCGTCTTCTTATGGGCATAGAAATAGCGGATATTCTCGACAAACTCATCAAAGTCCACCTTTGCACGGCAAATCTCCGCATATTTCTGCGAGGAAAGCCCCTGCAGCGAGACGCGCAGCGTATCCAGCCCTGCATCAATGAGTGCGTCGGCGAGCGCGGGACGGAGCATGGAGGCGTTCGAGATGATCTCGATGCGCTCGGAAACATCCTGCTCCTTCGCGATGCGTACCATGTCCGCAATGTGCGGGTTGAGCAGCGGCTCCCCCTGCCCCGTGAGCGAGAGCATCTTGAGGCGCTGCGGGAACTCTGCGAGCTGCTCGATGGTCTTTTCGTACGTCTCCATCGTCATGTGCTCTGGCGTGAAGTCATACTGCTTTTTCATCTCGGCAAAGCCAAGCGAATGCCCGCAGTAGGCACATTTAAAATTACAGAACGTCGTTGGAAAGACGAACGCACTGTACGGGGTCGCAAGTGGAAGGACGGAGGCGAGCTGGACGCGTTCCGTTCCGTAGATCGGCTTTATTTCGGATGCCATAGTCCCTCCCTAGTCTGCAAAGAGCGGCAGCAGACGCTCCGCATCATCGTCCAGCTGCTCCATCGGGTTGTTGATTGCATTGAAGCAGGTGCATGTCGCGCAATCCGGAATTTGATCCTTTTCCTTCTTGA
>ERZ772917.495-NODE-495-length-27774-cov-4.936794_pt1 | contig 27774 bp, 27 predicted proteins | sample MGYA00511187_ERZ772917 | MGnify/ENA primary metagenome ERZ772917 (study PRJEB29015, sample SAMEA2737925) | human oral metagenome | biome: human oral; feature: human-associated habitat; material: dental | place: China | collected 2012 ...
TCATATTAGCTATTTGTCTACGTCTTTTTGGTGATAGTTTGCCTATGCTGGTGTCTCTTTTCATAGTGCTGGTGCTCTTGGTTTGGCTATTTATACAGCAGCAAAGAGTGACCGAATTGGACGAGCTTGAGCAGATTCGCTATGTCAATCATCAAGCAGAGGGAAGTTTAGCTTCTTTGTTGGTTAAGATGCCAGTTGGTGTGATTAAAATCAATGAAAATAGTGGAGATGTGGACTGGTTCAATCCTTATGCTGAATTGATTTTTACAACGGATGATGGGGAGCTAAATAGCAATCTCCTGCAGGAAATTATTCACATTGCTGCTTCACAAGCGGGTAGTTATGCAACAGTGGGGGATAATCAATATTCTGTTTATTTTGATTCAGCTTCTAGCGTCCTGTATTTTTTTGATGCATCAAATGAGTATGAAGCGACAGTTGGACTAGTGACAACGCGGCCAGTTATCGGTATCGTTTCGGTTGACAATTATGACGACTTGGAAGATGCCGTTTCAGACTCGGACATCAGCCATGTCAATAGTTTTGTTGCCAATTTTGTTGCAGAGTTTTCTGATCAATTTCACATGTTTTACCGTCGGGTGGGGATGGATCGCTATTATCTATTTACGGATTATACGGTTTTGGAACAACTGATGGATAGTAAATTTTCGATTATTGACCAATTTCGGACAGAAGCTAAGAATCGAAAACTTCCTTTGACGCTTAGTATGGGATTTTCTTACGGGGATGGCAAGCATGATGAAATTGGTAAGACCGCGCTCCTCAATCTTAACCTAGCTGAGGTTCGGGGTGGTGACCAAGCGGTTGTCAAAGAGAATGATGATACCAAGAATCCAGTTTACTTCGGTGGTGGAACGGCTGCATCTGTCAAACGTACGCGTACGCGTACTAGAGCCATGATGACAGCTATTTCGGATAAAATCAAGAGCGTGGATCAGGTGTTTGTGGTTGGCCACCGCAATCTTGACATGGATGCTTTAGGCTCTGCTGTTGGTATGCAGCTTTTTGCCAGCAATATCATTGAGAAAGCTTATGTTGTGTATGATGACCAACAGATGGGCTCAGACATCTATCGCTCCATTCAAAAATTGACGTCGGAAGGCGCTGATTATCTTTTGTCGATTTCGGAAGCCATGAACCGAGTGACCAGTCGTTCGCTCTTGATAATGGTGGACCACTCGAAGCTAGCTTTAACGCTTTCAAGGGAATTATTTGACCGATTTAGTCAGACGATTGTGGTGGATCATCACCGCCGCGATGAGGATTTCCCTGAAAATGCAGTCATCGCCTATATCGAAAGTGGAGCTAGTAGTGCCAGCGAATTGGTAACGGAGCTGATTCAGTTTCAAAATTCCAAGAAGAATCGCCTGAATAAAATTCAAGCCAGCCTGCTCATGGCTGGGATTATGCTGGATACCAAGAAATTCACTTCCAGAGTGACGAGCCGAACCTTTGATGTAGCCAGTTATTTGCGGGCTCGGGGCAGTGATAGTGTTGTCATTCAGGATATTTCTTCGACGAATTTTGAAGAGTATCGAGCAGTCAATGAGCTGATTTTGACTGGTAAGAAGCTTTTGCCAAATGTGATTGTAGCAGCGGGTCCTGAAAATGCCAGCTATGATACAGTCGTCATTAGTAAGGCGGCTGACACCATGCTTGCCATGTCGGGCATTGAAGCAACATTTGTAGTTAGCAAAAATACTGAGGGCTACGTATCCATTTCAGCCCGTAGCCGCAGCAAGATCAATGTTCAGCGGATTATGGAGAAAATGGGTGGTGGCGGTCACTTTAATCTAGCAGCAGCGCAAGTCAGCGATCAAACGGTTGCTGAAGTCACCCAACGTCTAAATCAAGAGATTATGGATCAAGTGATGGATAATGAGGAATCAATAGAAAAGGAGAAATAAGATGAAAGTTATTTTTTTAGAGGATGTAAAAGGAAAAGGGAAAAAAGGGGAAATCAAGGAAGTGCCTACTGGCTACGCTCAAAATTTCCTGATTAAGAAAAATCTGGCTAAGGAAGCCAATGCACAAGCTATCGGTGAGCTGAGAGGAAAGCAAAAATCTCAGGAAAAGGCTCATGCAGAGATGGTGGCAGAAGCACAAGCCATTAAAGCTAAGTTGGAAGAAGAAGCAACGGTTGTTGCTTTTACAGAGAAAGTCGGACCAGACGGACGGACTTTCGGTTCGATTACTAACAAAAAAATTGCTGATGAACTACAAAAGCAATTTGGTCTAAAAATTGATAAACGGAATATCAAGGTTGATTCTCCCATTCGTTCGATTGGTTTGATTGATGTTCCTGTAAAGATTTACCAAGATGTGACAGGTGTGATTCGCCTGCGGGTTACTGAAGGGTAGAAAGGGAATAAAGGAAGGATTCACCTATGGCAGAGATTGATGAGTTGCGAGCTCAGCCTCAAGATATTTTAGCAGAGCAGTCTGTACTAGGGGCCATTTTCATCGATGAGAGCAAACTGGTCTTTGTCCGTGAATATATTGAGCCTAGAGATTTCTTTAAATATGCTCATCGGCTGATTTTTAAGGCCATGATTGACTTGGCAGACCGTGGGGATGCTATCGATGCGACCACCGTCCGCAATATTTTGGATAGCCAAGGCGACTTACAGAATATTGGTGGTTTGAGCTATCTGGTGGATGTCGTTAACTCTGTGCCGACTTCTGCCAATGCAGAGTATTATGCTAAAATCGTCTCCGAGAAAGCAATTTTGCGCCGGCTGATTTCGCGTTTGACGGAATCCATCAACCAAGCCTATGATGGCGAAAAACTATCAGAGGAAATCATTGCGGGTGCGGAAAAGGCCTTGATTGATGTCAGCGAAACGGCCAATCGCAGCGGTTTTAAAAACATCCAAGATATTCTCAATCTTAACTTTGCTAATCTAGAAGCACGTTCTCAGCAAACTACTGATATTACAGGAATTGCGACGGGTTACCGTGAGTTGGATAAGATGACGACGGGCTTGCACGAAGAAGAGTTAATCATCCTAGCTGCTCGTCCTGCGGTCGGAAAGACGGCCTTTGCCCTCAATATCGCCCAGAATATCGGGACCAAGCTGGATAAGACAGTGGCTATCTTCTCCCTAGAAATGGGGGCAGAGAGTTTGGTTGACCGGATGCTAGCTTCAGAAGGAGTGATTAATTCTCATTCCATTCGTACGGGGCAACTGACAGATGAAGAGTGGCAGAAATATACCATTGCGACAGCTAATCTGGCCAATGCTAGTATTTATATTGATGATACGCCAGGGATTCGGATTACAGAGATTCGTTCGCGAGCTCGTAAGTTGTCTCAGGAGACAGGCAATCTTGGCCTGATTTTGATTGACTACCTGCAATTGATTACAGGAACGGGTCGTGAAAACCGCCAGCAGGAAGTTTCGGAAATTTCCCGCCAGCTTAAGATTTTAGCTAAGGAGCTCAAGGTTCCGGTTATTGCGCTGAGTCAGCTCTCGCGTGGCGTGGAGCAGCGGCAGGATAAGCGACCAGTGCTGTCTGATATTCGGGAGTCTGGATCTATTGAGCAGGATGCGGATATCGTAGCCTTTCTTTATCGGGATGACTATTATGAGCGGGCCGGTGAGGAAGAGGAAGGCATTCCGAATAATAAGGTCGAAGTCATTATTGAGAAAAACCGGAGCGGAGCGCGTGGTACGGTTGAGCTGATTTTCCAAAAAGAATATAATAAGTTTTCAAGTATTTCTAAAAGAGAGGATGTATAGTATGAGTGATGCATTTACGGATGTAGCAAAAATGAAGAAAATCAAGGAGGACATCAAGGCACATGAGGGGCAGATAGTAGAAATGACTCTGGAAAATGGTCGCAAGCGCCAAAAAAGTAAACAGGGCCGCTTGATTGAAGTTTACCCTTCTTTATTTATCGTTGAATATGCAAATGAAGGGGGACAACCAGGTGAAATTACGAACACCTATGTGGAATCTTACACTTATTCAGATATTTTGACAGAGAAAAATTTAATTCGTTATTTTGACCAAGAATAACATGTAATTCCAGAATTTTGTATTGCTTTCTAGAGTTGGTTAAAAAGCCCCAACTTTAAGGAACAGTTCATTTCTGGGATTTTTTCTTAGCCTGAACATGTTTTGCTAAAGATAGCAAATGAGGGCTGGACTGGCTGATTGGCTGACAATAATTATATTTCAGCAAGGGGAGGATTCTTTGTCGGAATCCAGTGCTTAGTATCAATCATAGAAACAAGTTTTAAGAGAACTGAGAATGGCTTTTGTAAAGAAAAAGGTTGGTAAAAGAAATGATTAAAAATTTGGTTTTTGATTTAGGAAATGTTCTGATTGAATGGAATTCTGAGAAAATCTTAACGTATTTTGAACCTGAAAATGAGCGGCGTCAGGCTCTTAAGCAGGCCATTTTTGAGTCGGGTATCTGGCATAAGACGGACAAGGGAGAGCTGAGTTTGAAAGAAGCCTGTGAGGAAGTACTGGCTCAGCTAGATGCTTCCTATCATTCTGCAATTAAGAACACCTTTTACCATTGGTATGAGGTCGTGCAAGTTTACAGTGGTTTACAGGAGAAGATTCGGATATGGGCTAATCAGGGCTATCGCATTTACATCTTGTCAACCACTTGCGAAATTTTTTACCATATTGAAAAGGCTGGTTTGTTACCAATCTATCCACTGCTTTCGGGCTATATCCTCTCATCAGAGGTCGGGGTTGTCAAGCCAGAGTCAGAGATTTATCAAAAACTGCTGAAAAAGTACAATCTGGATCCAGTGGAATCCGTCTTCATTGATGATATTCAGGCTAACTTAGATACGGCAGCTGAACTGGGTTTTGAAACCATCTTATCCACAAGCGAGACAGACAATATAAGGGCTTTGGAGGCTTTGCTAGCTGCGAAAGGAAAGTTTGACTAAACTATGAGATTTCATATTCATCTGCAATTGGAAGTGGTGAAACCAAGCTCCAACCTTGACAATTGCTGATGATTGCGCTATCATAGTCCTATATATGGGAGTCTGTGTACAGTCTGAGAGGAAGTGTAAGCTTCGACCGCACCTGATCTGGGTAATGCCAGCGTAGGGAATTGTATTTGTAAAGACCTTGTGGTTTTGCTAAAATGGAGAGTCATTCGCCAAGTTAGTTTACTGATGCATGCAACACCTTTTCCATATTGGAGAAGGTGTTTTTGTATGGAAAGCAAAGTGTTTATAAAGGGAGCTTGCTGTCTTTTTGTTTAAATGCCAAGTTATTTTCTTGTGACTTTTAATCCGATCTGCATACATTATTCTCAGATGAAGCATGAAAGTAAGGAGGTGAAGAGATGAAAGCCAGTATCGCTTTACAAATTCTTCCTTTGTCACATGATGTGAATCGTTTGGCAGTCATAGAGGAAGTGATTGAGTTTTTGCAAAAACAGCCAGTGAAGATGGTCGTGACGCCTTTTGAGACCGTTCTAGAAGGGGAATGGGAGACCTTATTTCCTATTTTGCAGCAGGCGATTGAGCTTGCAGGCACTCAGGCAGACAATGTTTTTGCGAATGTGAAAATAAACTATGGAAAGATTTTAAGTATTGATGAAAAACTTGAAAAATATCCTGCGGCAGCAGATTAGCCTTTTGGGTATGCTGGGAATCCTTGTCATCTGGCAGGTTATGGGCTGGCTCAAGCTCTTGCCCAAGTTTATCCTGCCGACACCTCTGGAGATCGGTCAGGCCTTTATCAGAGATGCTGGCTTTCTAGCAAGTCATAGCTGGGCCACCTTAAAAGTAGCCTTGCTGGGTTTAGTCTTGGGTGTCGTCTTGGCCTGTATATTAGCCGTGCTCATGGACAGCATGAGCTGGCTCAATGATCTGATTTACCCCATGATGGTCGTGGTACAGACGATTCCGACCATTGCTTTGGCGCCAATTCTGGTTCTCTGGCTGGGTTATGGTATTTTGCCCAAGATTGTGCTCATTATTCTGACGACGACTTTTCCGATTATCGTCAGTATTCTGGATGGTTTTCGGCATTGTGACCGGGATACTCTGACGCTCTTTGAACTCATGCAGGCCAAGCGTTGGCAGATTCTCTGGCATTTTAAGATTCCAGCTAGTCTGCCCTATTTCTATGCGGGCTTGCGAGTCAGTGTTTCTTATGCCTTTATCACGACCGTGGTTTCCGAATGGCTGGGCGGTTTCGAAGGCTTGGGTGTTTACATGATTCAGTCCAAGAAACTTTTCCAGTACGACACCATGTTTGCTATCATCATATTGGTTTCGGTCATCAGCCTCCTAGGGATGAAGTTGGTGGCTGTCAGTGAAAAATATGTTATCAAGTGGAAATAGGAGCTCAGCTCTGCTATTTCCAAAAAAGAAAAGAGGATTATAATGAAAAAAACTTATAAAGTGTTGCTGGCAGGTTTGGCTGCCGTGTCTATCTTTGGCCTAGCGGCTTGTGGTAAGTCAGGCTCAGAGTCTGCTAGTAAGGATAAAAAGATTGATTTTATCCTAGACTGGTCACCTAACACCAACCATACCGGTCTTTATGTGGCTCAGGAAAAGGGCTACTTCAAGGAAGCAGGTGTGGATGTGGATATCAAATTACCGCCTGAAGATAGCAGTTCGGATTTGATTATCAACGGCAAGGCACCTTTTGGTATCTATTTCCAGGACTCTATGGCCAAAAAACTGGATAAGGGCGCAGAAATCACAGCTGTCGCAGCTATTGTAGAGCATAATACTTCGGGCATTATTTCTAAGAAGTCTGCAGGGATTACAAGTCCTAAGGATCTGGCTGGCAAGAAATACGGTACTTGGAATGACCCTGTGGAGCTAGGCATGCTCAAAACCTTGGTCGAAAGCCAAGGCGGTCAGTTTGATGAGGTGGAAAAGGTTCCCAACAACGATTCCAACTCAATTACGCCGATTGAAAATGGCTTGTTTGATGCAGCGTGGATTTATCATGGCTGGGACGGCATCATGGCTCAAACTCAGGGCATGGACACTAATTTCTTTTATATGAAGGACTATGTCAAGGAGTTCGACTATTATTCTCCAGTCATTATTGCCAATAATGACTATCTCAAGAAGAATCCGGACGAGGCGAAAAAGGTCCTGCAGGCTATCAAGAAGGGCTATCAATATGCCATGGAGCATCCTGAAGAAGCGGCGGATATGTTAATCAAGCATGCGCCAGAATTGAAAAACAAGCGCGACTTTGTCTTGGCTTCTCAAAAATATCTGTCTGAGCAATATGCATCGGATAAGGACAAGTGGGGTCAGTTTGAGGCTAGCCGCTGGAATGCCTTTTACAAATGGACCAAGGACAATGGCATCGTGAACAATGACTTGAGTGACAAGGGATTCAGCAACGATTATATAAAATAATGACAGAAATTAAACTTGAAAATATAAGTTATGCTTATGATGAGCAGCAGATTTTGAAAGATATCAGCCTACAGGTAGAAGCAGGCCAGGTCGTAGCGATTTTGGGGCCTAGTGGAGTCGGGAAAACGACCCTCTTTAATCTGATTGCGGGGATTTTGGAGGTCCAGTCGGGCAGGATTGTCCTAGACGGGCAGGAAAATCCCAAGGGCCGGGTGAGTTATATGCTGCAGAAGGACTTGCTGCTGGAGCACAAGACAGTGCTGGGCAACGTCATCTTGCCCCTCCTCATCCGAAAAGTATCCAAAAAGGCAGCGACGGAGCAGGCGACCCAGATTTTGAAGGAGTTCGGGCTCTTTGATGTGGCATACAAATATCCGCATGAGCTGAGCGGGGGGATGCGGCAGCGCGTGGCTCTGCTGCGGACCTATATGTTCGGTCACAAGCTATTTCTTCTGGACGAGGCCTTTAGTGCCTTGGATGAGCTGACCAAGATGGAGCTACACGCTTGGTATCTGGATATTCACCGTAGGCTGGGTCTGACGACTCTCCTTATCACTCATAGCATCGAGGAAGCTCTGGCTCTCAGCGACCGCATCTATATTCTGAAAAATCGCCCTGGACAAATCGTGGCAGATCTTCAGCTAAGCTGGTCAGACAGCGAGGGTAAGGAACTGCAGAAGCTGCGATACAAGCAGGAGATTTTGAAGATTTTGGGAGTAGAAAAGTAGGTGAAAAATCCGTTTCTCATAAGAGTTACGGATTTTTTGCCTTTTTAACTAGTCTTTTTTCAAAAATTGATCTCTATAGTATTGGAAGTAAGTTTTCTTACCTGTGATCATTACAATTCTTCCTTCTAAACCATAGCGGAGTTGCTTAGCTTCTTGGTCTGTCAATGTAGTCTCTGCTTCTAATTTGAAAAAATTTCCTTTTTCTGTCTTGCTTGCAGTAGTATCGATGTTGCTAATCTTGGAAGTCAGAGTTTCTTGCTTGTTAATATCGTTTATGGTTGTGAAGCGAATAGGGTTACCGACTTTAAGATGAGCGATATCCTTGGAAGAAATATAAGCGGTAATCTTAATTTTCTTTTCCGTGGTCAGGACAGGATAGAGTTGGGCAAGGAGACTTCCTTCGGATACTAAGGTAGAATGGCTAGTCTCAGGATTGAGGTGAAGTATCCCATTTTCAGGTGCTGTAATGACAGTTTTTTGAATCATCCCATCTTGCACCTTTCTTCCAGTTTCTGTTTCAAGAATTTTTTGCTCTAAATCAGTTAATTCTTGAGCAACCTTAGTTAGTTGCTGAGCTTTGAGTGATTCTAGCTGACTGTTTAACCCAGTCGAGTAGGCTTGCCGAGCACCTGAACCTGCATATTGGATGCGGTAGCTTGCCAGTGTTCCTTCTAATTGAGCAATCTGTGTATCTGCTTGTGCCAGTATTTGACTTTTTAGCTGGTCTTGCGTGTCCATGTTTACTTGTGCTTGATAGGTTTGGTATAGGGAATAGCCTGCGTTACTACCATCTACTACTGAGTCATTTTGAATAGCTATCTTGACTGATCTATAGTCTGAAATTTTAGCTTGGGTCTCAGAAATGAGCTTTGCAATCTCTGTCTGTGCACTGCTAGCAGCGGCGTTTTGTGAAGCAATGGCTGCGTTTTGCTGGTCTGTATTACTACGGAGACTGACGGCCTGACTTTGATAATCTCGAAAAGATTGCCGGTAGCCAAAATTATCAGCTTCTGGGAACTGATCATTCCCAGTTTGGAGACTAGCTTGTAAATACTCCAATTGTTTTTTCTGATCTTGGAGCATATCTAGCTGGTTAGAGTAGCTAGCCTTCTGTAGCTCTTCTGCTCCATTTTGATATTGAATAAGCAGGTCACCTTGTTTGACACACTTGTTTTCTGCGAGATGATTCATAATGATCGTATTATTACTCGTGGACTGGATGTTAGAAATGATACGACTAGGCTCTAGACTGGCACTTGATGAGACAGTAATCTCTTTTTGAGCAAAGAGTCCGAAGAGTAGGGTGAAAAGAAAGAGCAAAGTAATAGGAATAATAACCCTACTAGAGAAATTGTGATAGCGACGGTTGTAAAACTCAGCGCTTTCTAAAAAATCTTGGGGCACTAGGTTCTCCTTTCTAGCTATTGACCAGATTGGCATAGAAGCCGCCCTGATCCAGCAGATCTGTATGGCTGCCCTGCTCTACAATGCGGCCGTGATCCATCACTACGACATGCTCGGTTCGCTCGGCAATTGTCAAACGATGGGCGATAAAAATCAAAGTTTTATCCAAAGCTAGCAGATTATCAACAATTCGTTTTTCTGTTAAAATATCCAAGCTGCTAGTAGCCTCATCTAAAATCAAAATAGGGGCATCCGTCAATAGAGCTCTTGCCAAGGCAATTCGTTGACGTTGACCGCCCGAAATCCCAGCTCCATCAGAGGTTAGCTCAGTCTGGTAACTTAGAGGCATATTTTCAATGTCTGCACGAATCTCTGCTAGTTCGACAGCACGCAAAATATCTTCTTGCGTAGTGCCTTCTTTGGCGCCCAAAAGCAGGTTGTCCATGATCGTGCCGTTAAAGACATAGGGCTGTTGTGGAAGATAGTTGATATGCTGGCGGAGAGCATGTTTGTCAATCTGGTTGAGATTAACCCCACCTAGACTAATCTGCCCAGCACTAGGGTCGTAAAAATTGACCATCATTTTAGCAAGCGTAGTTTTACCTGAGCCGGAAATCCCAACAAAAGCAACCTTTGATTTCTGCTTGATGGTTAGGTTGATATTGGCTAGAACATCTCGTCTATACCCATATTTGTAGCTAACATTTTTAAACTCAATATCTCCTGTCATCAAACTCAGATCAGATATGATCTTTTTCTCCTCAAACTCAGATTCTACTAAATAGACCTCGTTGAGTCGATTATTAGCTACCTGAGCTGTTTGGAGTTTGGTTTGGAGATTGATGATGTTTTCCAGCGGATTTGTGAAATAGATCAAGAGGGTGTTGTAGGTGATGAGCTGTCCCAGAGTCATCTGCTTATTCATGACCAGCACCGCCCCCATCCAGAGGATAGCAATGTTCAGAAGTAACTGAGCTACTTTTTTCAGAGCTTTTTGCTGACTTTCTGCTCTACTATAGACAAAGGACTTTTTTAAATAATCTACAAATTCTCTATCAATCTTCTGATAGCGAAGTTTTTCACTGGTAAGAGACTTAATAGTCTCCATGCCGTTAATATCCTCAATAATGGAAGAGGATAGCACAGCATTGGCCTCCATAGTGTCACGGTTCATCTTTTCAAAGGGTTTCATAAAGGCAAAGATAAGGAGTGTGTAGATAGGCAGAGCCAAGAGACTAATAAAAAAGAGGTTGGTGTTTTGTGAGAACAGGACTACTGAGATGATTAGTACGATTGAAACATCGAGAAATATAGATAAGATGGTACTTGCAAGAGCATCAATGATACTATTGGCATCAGTAAAACGAGAAACGATTTCTCCTGTTCGCCGTGTTGCAAAGAAAGACATTGGAAGGTGAAAAACATGCTTGATATAGGACAAAATGACATCAATAGACAAACGTTGTCCCAAAACCAAAAGTAAATAATCCTGAGCGTAACTCAAAACTTGCTGTAAAATATACACCAAGACCAAGCCCAGCGAGATGATCCCTAGCGTACTCCGCATCTGGTCAGGTACATAGGTGTCGATAATAGACTGGAGATAGTAGGAACCAATAATGTTGATGATGGTCACCAGAAAGGTTGCAAGAACGATATTGGTCATCAAGCTCTTTTGTCTAATCAAAATAGGAAGGAAAGAAAGAAGTCCTTGCTTTTGCTCTTTGTGCGGTTTGTAGTCAGGCGTCGGTGCTATGAATATTGCCACTCCTGTCCATTCTGACTCAAAATGTTCCCTAGGTAGCTTGGTCATCTTGACCGTAGGGTCAGGGTCAGCAATATGGATAAATTTCTTATCTTGCCCAGTCACTACATAGTAGTGTAGCAATTTGCCATTTTTGACTACATGCGCTACGAAAGGGTAAGTTAAGTCATTGTGCTCAAAGAGGGACATATCTGCTCTTATGGTTCGCGTCTCAAAGTTTAGCTTCTCAGCGACCCTAACCAAACCAAAAGCTGTCGTGCCCTCCATGGTAGTTTTGGCTAACTCTCGTAGATGCGCTAGTGAGTAATGGGAGCCGTAGTAACCAAAAACCATGGCCAAAGATGTCACGCCGCAATCCATTTGGTCCACCTGAGGACGGTAGTGTCGACGGCGAAATTTCATAGAAGTCTCCTTTTGAAAATATTTTCTGTAATTATATAGGCTCTGTTGTATTTTAACAATTTGCATCGTATATTGAAGCCTCATATAATGAATAAGTCTATTATAATGTAAACTGTCATTACAAAAACAACTGAATCCCAAAAGTTAAAAAGTGTGCCTGAATGGTAGTTGAATGCCAATGACAAAGTGGACTGATATAGACCTTCTTTCAGCTGTTTTCTGATTTTACCTCTTTACATTCTTCATATTTCATGGTACAATAGCCTTTGTGTGAAATAGCAGCAGGAAAGCATGAAGCTCGTCAACAGGTGTCTTATGACAAGTAACCTTGGCTGTTTAGGCGAAGGGCATCTGCACGAATCAGGGCTTTCTAAGTGACTATTTCCACCGAAATATTATTTATATCAGGAGGACATACATATGTCACGTTATACAGGACCATCTTGGAAACAAGCTCGTCGCCTTGGCCTTTCACTTACAGGTACAGGTAAAGAATTGGCACGTCGTAACTACGTACCAGGACAACACGGACCAAACAACCGTTCTAAATTGTCAGAATACGGTTTGCAATTGGCTGAAAAACAAAAACTTCGTTTCACTTACGGTGTAGGTGAAAAACAATTCCGTAACTTGTTCGTACAAGCTACAAAAATCAAAGGCGGAATCCTAGGTTTCAACTTCATGCTTCTTTTGGAACGTCGTTTGGATAACGTTGTTTACCGTCTTGGTCTTGCGACTACTCGTCGTCAAGCTCGTCAATTCGTAAACCACGGTCACATCCTTGTTGACGGAAAACGCGTTGATATCCCATCATACCGCGTAACTCCAGGTCAAGTGATCTCAGTTCGTGAAAAATCATTGAAAGTTCCAGCAATCCTTGAAGCTGTTGAAGCAACTCTTGGACGTCCAGCATTCGTATCATTCGACGCTGAAAAATTGGAAGGTTCATTGACTCGCTTGCCAGAACGCGATGAAATCAACCCAGAAATCAACGAAGCGCTTATCGTCGAATTCTACAACCAAAAACTTTAATTTCTATTGAAAATTTATTCAGAAGCCGATTTCGGCTTCTTTTATTATGACTTCAAGCCAGTTTTTCTCGCAGAGAAAAACAAGAAAACCACCAGCTGAGCTGGTGGCTGACTCGATTAACAAAAAGAGACTGAGAAAAAATTGTCCCAGCCTTTATTTAGTTGTTGAATTTTATAGCATCTTTAAAAGAAGATGAGCCATTTGTTCGGGATTTTCTTTTTTTCCCCGAGAAATCCACATCTGGCAGACTCCAAAGAAGGCATTGGAGAGGTAGACGGTGCTATATTCTTTTTCAATTTGACTATAGACTTTTTTGCTAAAACGCTCTTGCAAGCTTTCAGATAGCATGATTTGAAGTTTATGACGCAGGAAATTTTGGATTTCCCTGGTGCCATTTTCCGTCAAGAGGGCAGCCAGAAGGGGCTCTTGGGTCAGGAATTGAAAGACTTCCGTGATAGCTACCGCGATATCTTCTTGATTATTTTCAAAGATGTGTTCTAGTTGATGAAAGAGGCCTTGCTGATAGCGTTCAATCATATCATATTTATCTTTGTAGTGGGTATAAAAGCTACTGCGGCTGATGCCAGCAGCTCTGGCCAATTCGACCGTTGTGATGTGGTCAAATGATTCCTTATGCAACAATTCAACCATGGCCTTCTCAATGATAGCCTTGGTTTTTTTACGTTTATTACTTTCTATCATCCGCATTTTTCCTTTGCTGGTGAATTATACAAAATTAGACAAGGTGTTCAAAAAATGAATTTTCTGCTTGCCTTAATTTTTTTATTGTGTATAATCTATTATATCAAATTTTTAGACAAGGTGTATAAAAAGGGGAGAAAAAATGTTTAAAGAATGGAAAGCCATCTTCAAAAAACCGAAGGTTATTGTGGTGATGCTGGGAATCTCTTTGATTCCGGCTTTGTATAATGTGATTTTTTTGAGCTCCATGTGGGATCCTTATGGCAAACTTTCTGATTTACCAGTAGCGGTGGTCAATCAGGATCAAAAGGCGAGCCTATATGGACAAGACCTGTCCATTGGTTCAGATATGGTCCAAGATATGAAGAAAAATGCAGCGCTGGATTTTCATTTTGTGGATGAGAGTCAGGCAGAGAAGGGACTGGAAAAGGGCGACTATTATATGGTTGTGACTCTTCCCAAGGATCTGTCAGCCAATGCGGCTAGTATCTTGAGCAATCAGCCCAAGCAAGTCACGATTCACTATCAAACATCCAGTGGCCATAGTTTTATCGCTAGTAAAATGAGCGATTCTGCCATGACTTCGATGAAGCAGTCGGTCAGTCAGAAGATCACGAACAGCTATGTGACAAGCATTTTTGCGAGTATGGACAAGCTAAAAGGTGGACTTGGAACAGCCGCAGATGGGACAGCTAAATTGGCCGAAGGCAGTCAGGAATTGGCAAACGGCAGCAAAAAACTGTCTACTAACTTGGAAAGTCTAGCTCAGTCCAGCCTAACCTTCTCAGATGGAGCCACAGCGCTGTCAACGGGTCTGGTAGCATACACAAATGGAGTGGCTCAGATCAATGCCGGCTTGCCGACTTTTACTAGCAAGATGACGGAATATACAGATGGAGTTGGGCAGCTTTCAGCTGGTGCCAGTCAATTAACCGCTCAGTCACAAACTTTACTGAATGGAACTAACCAACTGACGGGCAATTCACAGGAATTAGTCGCTGGTGTGGAGCGTCTAAATAGTGGTTTGTCAGAACTGCAATCGTCCGTTAATAGCAGTGTTACTGCTAATCAAGAAAAGGTTGCTCAGTTGACGGCGGGTCTAGATCAGCTCAATACAGCTATTCAGAATGCGACATCGGGAACGAGCCTGCCAACGGAAACAATTGCGGCTTCTCTCACGACGATTGCGGCCAATGCCCAGTCTTTGGCAAGTAGTGCGCAAAGTGATCGGGCGGCAGCCGTGGCCGCTTTAGAAGGCACAGCTGCTTACCAGAAACTCTCTGCCAGTGAGCAAGAAGAACTAAAAGCAGCTCTAGCAGGTGGCACGGATTCTAGCAGCAGTGCGGCGGCAGCCATTGTACAGGAAGTCCAAGCTATCCAAACGAATCTGCAAGGTTTGCAAACGGCCAGCGGCCAAGCAAGTCAGCTGTCAGCCGCAGCGAGCCAAGTCCTGCCGGGCGCCTCAGCTATGATTAGTGGTCTCTACAGTGGTCTGGGTCAGGTAAATGAAGTTCTATCCTCTGCCAGCACTGGTTCAGCGACCCTTTCTCAAGGAATGATAGCCTATGCAGGCGGACTTTCTCAGGTTGCACAGGGAGTAACGGCTTATACAGCGGGGGTCGATCAGCTTTCTCAAGGATCGGCTAATCTAGCTAGTCATAATGAGCAAGTGACTTCTGGTATCGGTCAAATCAGCTCAGGCTTCGCTCAGCTAAATGACAAATCGCCAACTTTGGTCACAGGTATGCAAAGATTAACTACAGGTGCCAATCAAATGGCAGATGGTTCTCAGCAGTTAGCAGCTGGCGGTTTAACCTTGAGCGCTGGACTGGGAGACTTGTCAATCGGTGCTCAGACTCTAAATACAGGCTTGACGGATGCCAAGGGTCAATTATCCGAGCTTTCTGTGACAGAGGACAATGCTGCTGCTTTGGCTGGTCCTGTTGAGCTGAAAAAAACAGACAAAGATCAGGTTGGTAAAAATGGTGTTGGTATGGCTCCCTACATGATTTCTGTTGCTCTTTTTGTAGCGGCGATTTCAACCAATGTTATTTTCGGCACGCTCCCTTCTGGTCAAGTTCCAGCTTCTCGCAAAGCTTGGCTCAAGGCTCGTCTGGAGGTCAATGGCTTGATTTCTGTTTTGGCAGGCATCTTGGTCTATGGGGCGGTTCATTTGATTGGCCTTGAGGCTAACTATGAATGGGCGACGCTGGCCTTGACTGTTTTAGCCAGCATGACCTTTATGGCGGTTGTGACGACTCTAGTCACTTGGGATAGTAAGGTCGGGGCCTTTATCTCCTTGATCCTCTTGCTCCTGCAGTTGGCTTCCAGCGCTGGTACTTATCCGTTGCCTCTGACGGCGGAAATCTTCCAAAAACTCAATCCAATCTTGCCGATGAGCTATGCGGTGTCAGGACTGCGGGAAACGATCTCGATGAATGGTCAAATCGGAGGCCAACTAGCCTTCTTGACCGCGACTTTACTGCTTTTCATGTTCTTAGGAACAATAGCCTATCGTCCTGATAAGAAAGAAATCATTTAAGATAGAGAAGAGTGCAGATTATTTTCTCTACGAAAGGAACAACTTGGTTTTGTGAACAGAACCAAGTTTTTTTGTTTCACGTGAAACAGCAGAGAATTTTATTGTATAGATTTTCTCCACAAGTCTATTTTATTCAGTATGAAAATAATAATGTTTTGTTTTCTTTAAGTTTTCTTTAGCCTTCCTTTAAGTTTTCATCCGTAAAATGGCTCTAGTTACAAGAAAGACAGGGAGAGAATCCATGGCTAAAAAAACATTTAAAGATAAATTTCAACGATTTGAAACCAAATACATTATTTCCAAAGAAACTTTGGCCGATTTATTGACCGAGTTTGAAGGCCATCTGGTGGAGGATGAGCATGCTTATTCGACCATTAATAATCTTTACTACGACACCCCGACCTATCAAATGATTCGTGAGTCCTTGGAAAAGCCTTATTTTAAAGAAAAATTGCGCGTGCGGACCTACGATGAAAAGCCGAGAGAAGACAGTCAAGTCTTTTTGGAAATCAAGAAAAAAGTGCGTAAGATTGTCTACAAACGCCGCATTTCGACAGATCTAGTGGCTGCCGAGGCTTACTTGGAGGGCGATCACAGTAAGATTGAAGATTGTCAGATTCGTGAGGAAATCGACTGGCTGAGTCAGCGCTACGGTGGCCTGCAGCCCATGATGTATATCTACTACAATCGTTATTCTATGAAGGGGATTGAGGATCCCAATGTTCGGATTACCATTGACCACGATTTGACCTACCGCAACTATGATTTGAGCCTCTTGCATGGTCATTACGGGGAAAATCTTCTGCCGGATCATCATGTGATTATGGAAGTCAAGGTGCCAGGAGCCTATCCGCTCTGGCTGAGTGAGATTTTGGATTGCCATCAGGTCTTCCCAAGCTCCTTTTCCAAATACGGGGTTGCTTACAAGAAAACGACAGACTATAAAGGAGTTGTAAATCATGCTTAGTCACTTATTTTATGATATTTTTACCGATACGGCCGTAGATCCAGCTATGATGATGCTGGCAATCGGAGTGTCCTTGCTTTTGGGCTTGGTCGTTGCCAAGGTTTACCAGTTTAAGACGGTTTACAGCAAATCCTTTGTGATGAGTTTGGCGCTTTTGCCGACCTTGATTGCAATTGTGATTTTCTTGGTCAATGGAAGTCTGGGAGCAGGGGTTGCCGTCATGGGGGCCTTCAGCTTGATTCGTTTCCGTTCCGCACCGGGAGGGGCCAAGGAGCTGGTGTCCATTTTCCTAGTCATGACAATCGGGATTGCCATCGGAATGGGCTATCTGGTCTTTGCGACCGTCTTTACCCTCATCATGTCGCTCGTCATGCTGCTGCTTGAGGTGGTTAATTTTGGTCAGATGAAGCATTCCATGCGCCAGCTGACTGTCGTCATACCAGAAAGTCTAGACTATGAAAGCATTTTTGATGATATTTTTAACAAAGCTGCAAATCATGTTGAACTAGCCAATGTCAAAACCTCTGATATGGGGAGCTTGTTCAAGCTTAAATACATCATTCAGCTGAATGGTCGAATGACAGAAAAAGAACTAATTGATGCCCTGCGCACGCGCAATGGAAATTTAGAGATTGCCATCAGCCGCTATATTACGAAAGAAAATGAATTATAACTAGAAAGAGGCCAATCATGAAAACAGGCAAGAAAAAAATATTTCAGAAAATAAAACTAATGGTGCCTCTAGCGCTAATGAGTGTTACCTTGGGAGCTTGCAGCTTGACCAGCCAGTCCAGCACTCCTACGAGTGCTAGTACCACGACCACTCAAACGGCTACCAGTACGACAAAGACGGGCACATCTAGCTATTTCACGGATCGTGATCAGGATGCTTCTTATGATGAGTCGACAGCGACCAAGATTAGCTTGAGCGGCTCTACAGCCAAGACAACTGGTGACGGAGCGAGCGTTTCTAGATCCACAGTGACCATTACGGCAGCCGGAACCTATGTCCTCTCTGGCAGCAGTGAAAATGTGCAGATTGTTGTCAAGGCTGGCGATCAAGACAAGGTTCAGATCGTCTTGGATGGCGTGACTATGACAGGGACGGATGCAGCGATTGTGGTAGAAAATGCGGATAGAACCTTCATTACCCTAGCTGAAGGCAGCAAGAATAGCATTTCTGACTCAGCCAATCACACCAATACTGACTACGATGCAGCTATTTACAGCAAGGACGACTTGACCTTTAACGGCTCAGGCAGTCTGACCATCGAAGGAAAATACGGTAACGCGGTCGAATCTAATGATGACCTGCGTATCACAGGTGGGACTTATACGATCAAAGGCTACAAGAATGGCTTGTCAGCCAATGATGCCATCAACATCAAGGAGGCTAGTCTGGATATTACCGCGACGGAGGATGCGATCCACGCAGATAATGACGAGGACACTTCGCTCGGAAATCTCTATATCCAGTCCGGCACCATCGCGATTAATGCTGGTGATGACGGTCTTCATGCCAGCAATGCAGCAGTGATTGATGGTGGAACGATCACAGTCAAGTCCAGTGTCGAAGCTTTAGAGGGAACAAATGTCACGATTAACGGCGGTACACTGGATCTTTATGCGACGGATGATGGAATCAATGCAGCTAGTACGGCGACGGGGGCTGAGATTTTCATCAAGATTACTGGTGGTGACATCAAGGTTGAGGTCGGCCAAGGCGATACAGATGCTCTTGACTCCAATGGCGATATCATCATGACTGGAGGAGACCTAGCCATCACTTCCACGGTGTCTGCCTTTGACTTTGATGGAAGAGCTACCTATACGGGCGGGACTATCACGGTTAATGGGCAAAGCCGAACCGAAATTATAGCAGATGGCCCTGGAGGTGGCGGTGCCCCAGGCGGCCAAGGTGGCGGTCCTGGTGGACATTAAGCTTAATCATGACAGTTTAATTGAATAGAATCAAAAAAGAAATCTCCCTCCTTCCAGCTGGAAGGAGGGATTCTTGTTTATTCGTCAATTTTGATAGACATCTTCTCCGTATTTACGGTCACCTGAGCACCGATGGTAATGGTAAAGAGTGGCTGGGTGTGGGCAAAGTCCAAGTCATAGAGGACAGGAATTTGTTTGAGAATTGGATGTTTTCCTAAGATATAAAGGAGGAGTTCCTCTGTCATCTGACATTCTTTTGGAAAGCGGCCGATGAGGAGAGCCTGAGGGTTAGGATAGGCCTGAAGGAGGGCAGCTAGATTGCGGTCAAACTCCACATAATCATCTTCCTCCGCCTCTTCAACAAAGAGCACATAGTTTTCATCTGTCGGGGCATAGGGGGTGCCGCGTAGGAGTGAGAAGGTGGAGAGATTGCCGCCGATAGCAGTGGCTTGGGCTTTTCCATGGTTGTAGACTTTCCACTCTGTCTCATGGAAGGTCAGTGGCGCATCGGGCAGATACCAAGCATTGTCGCCCCATTTTTCACTAGGAGTCAATTCATAAGAAGTCTGGCTGACGGCCTTGAGCCAGCTCTCAGTCTGATAGTCCTGCAGGGCATCCATCTTAAAGCTAGAGTAGGAGGGACCTATATAAGTTTTCATGCCGGTCTTACTATAGATGGCGTTGAGCAAGGCTGTTGTGTCCGAGTAGCCGCAGAAAATCTTAGGATTTCTAGCAATCAATTCAAAGTCCAGATAGGGCAGGAGCTCATTGCAGTTGAAACCGCCGATGGTGGCCAGAATAGCATCAACGGAGTCATCCGAAAAGGCAGCATGAATGTCTGCTATCCGGCTTTCGATGGAGGCAGAGTCTAGCATATCATTTTCCAGATAATGTTCCGAAAAAGACACGGTAAATCCTAGCTTTTCCAAGTGCTCCTTGGCGACTAGATTGGCCTCAAAGCCACCGATGCGTTCGATTGACGACGAAGGGCTGACGACCCGAATGTGCATGCCAGGTGTGAGTTTTTTCATAGGAACCTCCTTGTGATAAATTTTATAGAGTATCATAACATAAAGGCTATAGGAAGTAAAGGTGGGGTTAGAGAATTTTTAGCAGGTCCGATAAGGAATTTACAGTAAAATCAGGTTCTTCTGATGGTGATTGGATTGGACTATATGCACTAAATCCTTGTTTTATCCAAATAGTTTTCATGCCCAATGCCTTAGCTGGCGCAATATCATTATCAAGTCTGTCACCAATCATAGTAGCAGATGAAGCAGAACATGAAGCTTGTTGAAGGGCTAGTTGAAAAATTTTAGAACTAGGTTTGGAAAATCCACAGTCAGCTGATGAGATAATCAGATCCATCCATTGTCTGATAGCAAACTTTTCTAATCGCTCCTCTAAGCCGGGTAGTTGATTAGCGATAATACCTATTTTATAGCGATTATGCAAAGTTTCTAAAACTATTTTTGCATCTGGATAAAGTATTTCTAGCTCAGATTTCCACTTTGGTCGTTCTAAACTATACTCTTGTAGCGCTATTAAATCCCCCTTTAGCCCCTCTTGAAATAAGACTAGCATTCTTTGATAAAATGTATCATAAGTGATATTTGTTTCTGCGATTGCTTGTTCAATCCTATCCTGATAAGCTTTCTCTTCATTGATTAAAGTAGAACCAATATCAAAAAATAGCCATTTATAGTTTATCATTCGAAACACCTCTTTATCTTATTTTACCATTTGGACCATAAAAAACGGAACCAATCAGGCTCCGTTCTATTTTTAATAACTAATCTCAATACTGCCGGCGCTGGTGCTGGCGGTCAGCTTGGCTTGAGCCTGTTCATTGGTGTGGATGACTCGATCGCCGATAAAGTCCTCTTGGTCGTGGCTCGTCTGCATGTCCTTGGGCACTTCAATGTCACCTATATCTGTCTGCAGGTCCAGTGAGATGGCTTTGTAGGTCTCTTCGGTGAGATGGAGATCGATGGAACCATTGTCGCTGGACATGTTGATATTGCCCTTGAGGGTTAGTTTATCACTAGTGATACTACCGTTGGAGAGACTGATTTGAGTATCGGTCAGGCTGGTTTGGACTAGCTCGATGCTGCCATTAGCACTTTCAATGCTACCGCTCTCAATTTGGCTATGACTGAGTTCGATTGAACCATTGCTGAGATCGGCTTTTAATTTTTTGATTGTCAGGTCATTGATTGATAGGCTGCCGTTAGCTAAACTGGCCTTAACCTGCTCCAAGTTCCTTCCCTTAGGTAGGCTTAGAGTGATTTGTTGAGTCCTTTCCAGTTCTCCATTTATCAAGCCCAGTAAAGAGCGTAGGCCGCTGTTAATGTTGATAGAAAAGCTGGATTCGTTAATGTATAAACTTCCGTTTTCAGCTTTAGTGGTTACTTTTTCAGATGTCTTGCCATCTCCTTGATAATAGGTCAAGTGAACCTTATCATCGGGCGATTCTTCGATAATAACCGAGCGGTTGCTCAGCTCTAGATTTAAGGAATGGATATTGTCATAGATTTCTTCTTGCTTGGTCATCTTGGTGTTAGCGACTGAGCTCTTCACCAGATCCTGCAGACCACCACTAGCTAGCCCTACTAGTATCAGACCTATACCCAGCAGACAGGCAGCAATAGCAAAGCGGAATATAGTTTTTCTTACTTTAGACATGACGGCCTCCTTTCCGTGCCAAGGCTTGGGCGAGTTTGACAAAACTCAGTTTGATAAAGCGAAGGATAGGGCCAGTGCTGAGATAGAAGAGTCCAGCCAGTCCCAAGGCTAAGAGGCTCATTCCCAAACTGAGGGCAAAAGCAGGAATCGAAGTGGTCATGCCGAGAGTCAGGCTGTCCCAAATCAGACTCGCCCCTATGGCAAACATAGCAAAAGCAAAGACGGCCATAACAAAAGCAAAGACACTGATGAGGAGGAAGAAAGTAAAGACCAAAGTCAAAGCCAAGATTAAGAGAGGGATTGCCAGCGGTGCTGCCAAGATGGACAGAATGGCAATCTGGACGATCTGCTTGCTGTTTTTGACAGAGCTAGCATCTTGGCTGTCTTCTTCTATTTTCTTGTCCAAAAGATTGATGATAATCTCGTGAGCGGCTTCTTTTGGACTGCCCAGCTCAGCCATAGCCGCTGCCTCGCCCTCTGGACCGACCTCGTCAAAGTACTCGGTGAAGTAGTCCATGGCTTCTTGATAGTCTTTTGCTGGCAACTTTTTCAAATAGTTATCTAGTTGGGCTAGATATTCAGTTCTTGTCATGGCGAACACTCCCTTCGATAATGCCCTTAATCATGCTGGTATAAAGCTCCCATTCCTTTTTGAGGCTGACCAGTTGTTTCTGACCTCTTGGGGTCAGAGAGTAATATTTTCGTTTTCGACCTTGATATTCCTGAGAGTAAGTCTCTAAATACTGACTCTTTTCCAATTTTTTCAGGATAGGATAAAGCGTGGACTCCTTGATATCTGCAATGAGTTTGATAGTTTGGCTAATCTCGTAGCCATAGGAATCTTCTTTATCTAAAATTGCTAAAATCAGAAATTCTATCAGGGTAGAAGATGTAGGGAAATACATGCACTACCTCCTATATATAAAAATATTATATATAAACTTTCTACATATAGGATAATGCCTTTCAAACCAAAAGTCAAGCAATATATATAAATTTCACATATATGTTTTGAAAAGGATTTCATCCATGAAAAATAAGGGAATCAGCTTTTCTCCTCTTTATTTCCTTACAAGAACTTTACACAATCCACAGCTTTTATATTGAAATCTTTCTCTATAAAATGGTAAAATAATCTATGTCTATCTAAAAAAAGATAAGAGTGAATGAAATGACGAAATATAAGACGATTTATAAGTTTGTAGGGCAGACATTGCTATACTTTGTGATTTTCGTAGCCCTGCTTTATTTCTTTAGTTACCTTGGTCAAGGTCAAGGTGGCTTTATCTACAATGAATTTTAATGTAAGAGAGTACTATACACATGTCAAATACAGCAATTACAGATATGATTGAAGCAATTGAGCACTTTGCTCAGACGCAGCCAGATTTCCCTGTCTATAATGTCCTCGGGCAAGTTCATACTTACGGAGATCTAAAGGCCGATTCCGATGCACTGGCAGCCAAGATTGATAGCTTGGGGCTGGCTCCTAAGTCACCCGTCGTTGTCTACGGTGGTCAGGAGTATGAAATGCTGGCTACTTTTGTGGCTCTGACTAAGGCAGGTCATGCCTATATTCCTATTGATAGTCATTCAGCCTTGGAGCGCGTGACGGCTATCGTGGAAGTAGCTGAGCCAAGCTTGATTATCGCCATTGCGGATTTTCCGCTGGCGGATACAGATGCAGCTATTCTCAGTCTGGATCAGGTTCGAGCGGCTTACGCAGAGAAGACTGCCTATGAGATTAGTCATCCAGTCAAGGGCGATGATAATTACTACATTATCTTTACTTCTGGTACGACTGGCAAACCTAAAGGTGTGCAAATCTCTCATGATAACCTGCTCAGCTTTACTAATTGGATGATTACAGATAAGGAATTTGCGACACCGAGCCGTCCGCAAATGCTGGCGCAACCGCCTTATTCTTTCGACTTGTCAGTTATGTACTGGGCACCGACTTTGGCGCTGGGAGGCACGCTCTATGCCTTGCCTTCTAGTCTGACTCAGGACTTCAAGCAGCTATTTGAAGCGATTCTTAGCCTGCCTGTAGCAATCTGGACTTCTACACCGTCCTTTGCGGATATGGCCATGCTTTCAGAAGATTTTAACAGCCAAAAGATGCCAGGTATTACGCATTTTTACTTTGATGGAGAGGAGCTGACGGTCAAGACAGCTCAGAAATTGCGGGAGCGTTTCCCTGAGGCTCGTATTATCAATGCCTATGGTCCGACTGAGGCAACAGTGGCTCTGTCTGCAGTTGCCATCACAGATGAGATGCTAGCGATCCTCAAGCGTCTGCCAATCGGCTATACCAAGGCGGATTCACCAACCTTTGTCATCGATGAGAATGGGCAAAAATTACCGAATGGTCAGCAGGGGGAAATCATTGTCTGCGGACCAGCCGTATCCAAGGGCTACCTCAACAATCCTGAAAAGACAGCTGAAGCCTTCTTTGAATTTGAAGGGCTACCAGCCTATCATACAGGTGATGTGGGTACGATGACCGATGAAGGCCTCCTACTCTACGGCGGTCGTATGGACTTCCAGATTAAGTTTAACGGTTATCGCATCGAGCTAGAGGACGTATCTCAAAACCTCAATAAATCTAAGTATATCGAGGCGGCAGTAGCAGTGCCACGCTACAACAAGGACCACAAGGTTCAAAACTTATTAGCCTACGTTATTTTGAAAGACGGTGTTGCAGAGCAATTTGACCGCGAAATCGATATTACCAAGGCTATCAAGGAGGATCTACAGGATATCATGATGTCTTATATGATGCCGTCTAAGTTCCTCTATCGGGAATCTCTGCCTCTAACACCAAACGGTAAGATTGATATCAAGGGGCTGATTAGTGAGGTCAACAAGTCATGATGGATTTCTTGAAACAGCTTCCTCATCTGGAGCCTTACGGAGACCCACAGTATTTCCTTTATCTTATCTTGGCTGTTTTGCCAATCTTTATCGGACTTTTCTTTAAAAAACGCTTCCCAGTCTATGAAGCCTTGGTCAGCTTGGCCTTTATCGTCTTGATGTTGACCGGCCCTAGTCTGGCGCAGCTTTATGCCCTGCTCTTTTATGTCGTCTGGCAGACGGTCTGGGTTTATTCTTATAAATTCTACCGCAAAAAGCGGGACAGCAAGTGGATATTTTATTTGCATACAGCATTGGCGGTTCTGCCCCTATTCTGGGTCAAGGTCGAGCCAGCTATCAGTGGCCACCAATCACTCTTTGGCTTTCTGGGAATTTCCTACCTGACCTTCCGCTCAGTTGGTATGATCATTGAGCTGAGGGATGGCGTGCTGACTGATTTCAGCCTCTGGGAATTCCTCCGCTTTATGCTCTTTATGCCCACTTTTTCGAGTGGTCCCATTGATCGTTTTAAGCGTTTCAATGAAAATTATCTCCAAATTCCAGAGCACGATGAGCTTTTGGATATGCTGGAGCAGTCGGTCAAATATATCATGCTGGGCTTTCTTTATAAGTTTGTCCTCGCCCATATCTTTGGCCACATGATTTTAGGGCATGTCAAGACCTATGCCCTCTATACTGGCGGTTTCTTTAATCTAGGAACGCTAGGCGTCATGTATGTCTTTGGTCTGGATCTCTTCTTTGACTTTGCCGGTTATTCGATGTTTGCGGTGGCCATTTCCAATCTCATGGGCATCAAGAGCCCTATCAACTTTGACAAGCCTTTTGTTTCACGCGATTTGAAGGAATTTTGGAATCGCTGGCACATGAGCCTGTCCTTCTGGTTCCGCGACTTTGTCTTTATGCGGCTGGTCATGGTGCTCATGCGCAACAAGGTCTTTAAAAACCGCAATACGACTTCCAGTGTGGCCTATCTGATCAATATGTTGGTCATGGGCTTCTGGCATGGTGTGACCTGGTACTATATCGCCTATGGTCTTTTCCACGGTCTGGGCTTGGTGGTCAATGACGCTTGGCTTCGTAAGAAAAAGACCATCAATAAAGAGCGTAGAAGCAAGGGTCTGCCAGCCCTACCTGACAACAAGTGGACTCAAGCGCTGGGGGTTGTTATCACCTTCCATGTTGTCATGTTCTCATTCTTGATCTTTTCAGGATTTTTGAATGACCTTTGGTTTAAAAAATAAAATGTAAACGAGGAAACTATAATGGATGTAAAAGCAGAAGTAATTGAAATTATTGACGAATTATTTATGGAAGATGTTTCGGACATGATGGACGAGGATTTGTTTGACGCTGGCGTTTTGGACAGTATGGGAACGGTGGAGCTGATTGTTGAACTGGAAAACCGATTTGATATCCGCGTGCCAGTATCAGAGTTTGGCCGCGATGACTGGAATACAGCCAATAAAATCGTTGAAGGCGTAACGGAGCTTCGTAATGCTTAAACGACTCTGGCTGATTCTGGGGCCAGTCTTCTGCGCCTTGGTCATGGTCGCCCTGCTCTTTTTCTTCTATCCGCTTGAGAAGAAGCATGATGTGGAAGCAGAGAAGCGGGCAGCTGTGACCCTTACAGCAGAAACTTTCAAGAGCCGTAGCAAAAAAATGACGGCCCTGACAGATCAAGATACTCGTTTTGTGCCCTACTTTGGCTCCAGCGAATGGCTGCGCTTTGACAGTATGCACCCAGCTGTTTTGGCTGAGAAGTATGACCGCAATTACCGACCTTATTTTCTAGGGCAGCGGGGGGCGGCTTCGCTCAACCAATATTTTGGAATGCAGCAGATGACCTCTGAGCTGGAAAATAAGACGGCTGTCTATGTCGTTTCTCCTCAATGGTTCACCAAAAAGGGCTATGATGCGGCGGCTTTTCAGCAGTATTTCAATAGCGACCAGCTAGCTGGTTTTCTTAGCTGGCAGGACGGTGGTGTAGGCTCTCAGTATGCAGCCCAGCGGCTTTTGCAGCTCTATCCCAACATTGCTATGGGGGATATTGTCAGGAAAGTAGCTGATGGAAGCCAACTGACTTCTTTTGAGCAGCAGTATATCAACACTATGAGCCGGATTTATCAGCGGGAGGATGCTTTTTTCAGCACGTTTGCTGCTGGTAATAATGGCAACTATGATACGAAGGTCTTGCCTCAGCTTTCCCGTCTTCCAGATGAATTCTCTTATGAAGAATTGGAAAAACTGGCTACGGCAGATGCTATGGAGCGAACTAATAACAATGATTTAGGCATCGATAATGACTTTTATAAGAAACGTTTGGCCAGAAAAATCAAGAAGTTTAAAGGCTTCCAATCCAAGCAGTCTTACGAAAAGTCTCCTGAGTACAATGATTTGCAGCTGGTTTTGGAGCAATTTGCCAAATCAAAAACCAATGTCATCTTCGTCATTCCACCGGTCAATGCCAAATGGATGGCCTATACTGGACTGAGTGAAGAGATGTACCAGCGGACAGTTGAGAAGATTAAGTTCCAGCTGGAAAGTCAAGGCTTTACGAATATTGCTGACTTTTCTAAGGACGGCGACAAGCCTTACTTTATGCAGGATACGATCCACATGGGCTGGAATGGCTGGCTGGCCTTTGATAAGGCTGTAGATCCTTTTGTCTCTAACCCCCAACCTGCTCCTAACTATCAGATCAATGAAAAATTCTTCAATAAGGAGTGGGCTAATTACACAGGCAACTACGAGGAATTTGTCAAATAAGAATGCAAGCTGGGAGGAGAAGACATGATTCGCTTGGCGGAAATGCAAGATGTCCCAGCAATTTTAGCAATTTTTGAGCAGGCTAGGGAGTTTATGCGGACTATGGGAAATCCAAGTCAGTGGCCGGCTTCCTATCCAAATCGTCAGTTGGTAGAGGAAGATATTCGGGCGGGTCACTGCTATGTCTTTGAAGAGGCTGGGCAAGTTGTTGGAACTTTTGCGTTCATCATCGGACCAGATCCGACCTACCAAGAGATTGAAGGTGCTTGGCATTTTTCAGAGCCCTACGGTACAATCCACCGTATCGCTTCAAATAGGCAAGTCAAGGGTCTGGCTTACCAGTGTTTTGACTTTTGCCTGCAGCAAATTTCCTATCTCCGCATCGATACGCATGCGGATAACCATCCGATGCAAGCAGCCATTCTCCGCTACGGCTTTAGCCAGTGTGGTACGATTTATTTGTCAGATGGCAGCCCTCGGCTTGCCTACGATTATCACCAATGAAGAGAGTGGGACAAAGGTCCGACCTCAAATATAAAAAGCGAACAAAACTAGTTTTCTGGTAATCAGAATTC
>ERZ772917.497-NODE-497-length-27733-cov-5.232459_pt1 | contig 27733 bp, 28 predicted proteins | sample MGYA00511187_ERZ772917 | MGnify/ENA primary metagenome ERZ772917 (study PRJEB29015, sample SAMEA2737925) | human oral metagenome | biome: human oral; feature: human-associated habitat; material: dental | place: China | collected 2012 ...
CACCAGAACGTGAGGGAGTGGAGGAATTTGTCCGCACCATCACTGATGAAGGTGTGACAGTTGCTCTAGGCCACTCCAATGCGACTTATGATGAAGCCAAGACTGCGGTCGAAGCAGGTGCTAGTGTCTGGGTGCATGCCTACAATGGTATGCGAGGCCTGACCCACCGTGAGCTAGGTATGGTTGGGGCTATGTACGAGCTGCCTCACACTTATGCAGAGTTGATCTGTGATGGTCACCATGTAGATCCCAAGGCCTGTGACATTTTGCTCAAGCAAAAGGGTCATGAACATGTAGCCCTCATCACAGACTGTATGACTGCAGGTGGGCTGGAAGACGGCGACTATATGCTGGGAGAATTTCCAGTGGTGGTAGCCAATGGCACAGCTCGTCTCAAATCGACTGGCAACTTGGCAGGATCTATCTTACAGCTCAAAGACGGCCTCAAAAATGTGGTTGAGTGGGGGATTGCTAACCCTCACCAAGCTGTCATGATGGCCAGTCTTATCCCAGCAAAATCCGTCCACATCGACGATGTCTGTGGTCAGATCAAGGAAGGCTACGATGCTGACTTTATCGTTCTGGACAAGGATTTGGAGCTGGTTGCTACTTATCTGGATGGCGAAAAACGCTTTGAAGCTGCCTCCAGTGTTCTTTAATTGAGTCTCCTTATATTTTTAGAAAGGATGGGGTAACCTGTCCTTTTTAATGTGGAGTTGCTGACTTTTCCTGGGATTTGCTAGAGGGACTTGTACAAAGCTAGGAATGGTTGGCGTAACTAGAAAGTCTCTGAGATATTTTTCTTAACAGATGGTAAGGCTTTCTCAATGAAAGAGAAGATGTTATAATAGGGTTATCACAGATGAGGAGGACAGGATGAAAAAGATTGATTATAAATTTATGAGAATAGGCTTGGTGCTCCTCTTCTTTGGGTTACTACTGCATCGTTTCTTGATATTTATTGCTGGGTTAGCCTTTATCATTTATAGCTTTTTCAGCCGAGATATGGCTCCAACCAAGGAAAATATCTTTAAGCCAAAATTGTCCAAAAGAAAGAAAAAATAAGGAGAATAGATATGAAAAATTATACCCTTAACAATGGCGTCAAGATCCCAGTCTTGGGCTTTGGTACTTGGAAGGCTCAGGACGGAGAAGAGGCTTATCAGGCAGTCTTGGCCGCCCTTCAGGCTGGCTATCGCCACATTGATACGGCAGCTATCTATAAGAATGAGGAGAGTGTCGGTCGAGCAATTAAAGACAGCGGCATTCCGCGTGAGGAGCTCTTCGTCACCACCAAGCTCTGGAATAGCAAGCATACCTATGAATCAGCCTTGGAAGCCTTTGACAGCTCCATGGAGCGGTTAGGGCTGGATTATCTGGATCTCTACCTCATCCACTGGCCAAATCCTAAGCCTGTACGAGAAGACGGGGCTTGGCAAAAGCGCAATGCAGAAGTTTGGCGAGCTATGGAGGACCTCTACCAAGCTGGTAAAATCCGAGCGATCGGTGTCAGCAATTTCCTGCCTCACCACCTAGAGGCTCTGCTGGAAACAGCGCGCGTCACTCCAGCCGTCAACCAAATCCGCCTAGCGCCAGGTGTCTATCAGACAGAGGTGGTGGACTTCTGCCGTGCTTATGATATCCTACTTGAAGCTTGGGGACCATTTGGGCAAGGCGAACTCTTCCAAAATCCAGCCGTGCAGGCGATAGCAGACAAGTATGGCAAGACTATTGCCCAAATCGCTCTAGCTTGGAGCTTACAAGAAGGCTTCCTACCCCTGCCTAAGTCAGTCACTCCGAGTCGGATTGCTAGCAATCTGGATTGCTTTGACATCGAACTGAGCCCTGCTGACCTAGAGATTCTTAAAAATATCAGCGGTTTGGAAGGCGGAGCACCTAATCCAGATAGGATGGATTTTTAAACCTCTGACGTGTATCAGTTGAGTTGAAATCAAGCTACTCTCTGTATTAGTTATTGGTATTTAATGAAGTTTTGTAGTGACCTAGCCTCGGCCGGTCACTTTTCTTATAGATTCATTGTAACCTAGGCCTCGGCCGATCACTTTTCCTATAGATTCATGGCAACCTAGGCCTCGGCTGGCCACTTTTCCTATAGAATCATGGCAACTTAGGCTTCGGCTGGCCACTTTTCCTATAAATTCATGGTAATCTAGGCCTCGGCTGGTCACTTTTCCTATAGATTCATGGCAACCTAGGTCTAGAAGGCTCTTTTCTCTTTTATTTATAAAATCAATCGCTTCTCAGTCAACTTGTCGTCAAAAAACAAGTGCCAGATGAGGGGCGATTTTGTGTCTTATTCTTTTAAAATAGAAGAGGAACTGGAAAGAGACTCTGTTTTTTGAAAAAAAGTCCCTTTCAGGGATAAAAAATGACATTTTAGGGCAAGAGACACCAAGCTTCATCTCTACATGCTATACTTGCTTTATCAAACATATTGGAGAGGTTTTATGATAAACACTACTTACACCATTCGCCCCTTGTCTTATAGCAATCTGACTCATCGTGAGTTTGAGAGTCTAATGGTTGATTCCTATCAGGTACTCACGATTTTTACAAGCTCTTATAGAGATGAGGATATGTACAGCAAGCACCTAGAGGGCTTTCATAGCAAGCTAGAGCAGTTTCAGGCTCAATTGGCCAATGTAGAAAAGAAAGACTCTATGAGTCTCGTAGAACTAGACAAGGAGCGGGATAACGCTCTGATTGGCCTTTTTACCTTGCATAAGGGCTTTGCCAAAATTAAAGACAAGGATCTGAAAGAAGCCTACGAAAGCTTGGCTCCAGTATTTAAAAAGTATAAGGATATCACCAAGCATACCAATGCTGTCGCAACGGCTGAAATTAAGAGTCTGCTAAAAACATTGCAGGAAGAGCCCTATCAGGGAGCTGTGACGAGTCTGGGTCTTCTCCCTATGATGACGGCTGTGATAGCGGCCCAAGCGGACTATGATAAGGTAGAAGCAGAAGCGCGTGCAGCCAAGTCAGCCAAGGAAGTCGGTAAAACCAAACAGCTACGCAGTGAAATCTCCCGTACCTACGACCTCTTTGTGCGCTACACAGCAGCCGTCGCAGAAGCCTATCCAGAGAGAGCCCACTTGGCTAAGCTCCTCAAAGACCTCAACACGATCCGAGATAGCAAGCGCCGTTTAGTTGGAACAAATAAGAAAACAAAAATGGAAGAAGCAGGAGAGAAAACAGCATAAAGAGATCCCCCTTAGAAGTGAGATTCTAAGGGGGATTTGTCAGTATTTGATAACTTAAAAGTATTTACTTTCGATAGCTTTTGAGTTATAATAAATTCGAAAAGAGGATGCTTTGTGCACACTATTTATTTTTATAAAGATAAACATGGGAATCAACCAGTTTTGGACTATATGAAAGAGCTGGCTGGTCTCAACAGCAAGGATAGCCGGATCAAACTCAACAAGCTCAATGACTATATCGAGCTCTTGAGTCAACAGGGAACTCGTGCCGGTGAGCCCTACATCAAGCATCTAGAGGCAGAGATTTGGGAATTACGACCATTACGGGATCGGATTTTGTTTGTGGCTTGGATAGATGGAAGCTTTGTCTTGCTGCACCACTTTGTCAAAAAGACGCAGAAGACACCTAGACGGGAAATTGAGAAAGCCAAACGAGAGTTGCAAGATTTGAAAGAAAGAGGGCTAAAAGATGAGGAATAGTGCCATCGGTAGTAATTGGAAAGAAGTGAGAGCAGAGCTTTTCACCAAGGAAGAAATCCTAGAAAGTGATCTGCGAGTAGCGATTATGACAGAGCTGATCGAGGCCAGACATGAAAAGGGCATTAGTCAAAAGAAGCTTGAAGAACTCAGTGGAGTCAGTCAACCCGTTATCGCTCGAATGGAGACAGGAAAGACCAACCCTCAATTGGATACGGTATTGAAAGTATTAGCAAGCCTTGGCAAGACCCTAGTCGTCGTTCCACTAGAGCAAGAAAAGGCTTAATAGAAAGTAAGAAATAAATATTAGAGAAACGAGTCAAACTTAACAGAGGCTTTGGGTAGTCCCTGTCATAGAGCCAGCTTATATGCACTCTGATAAATAACCACACCCCAATCGTTAGATTTTAAGTCTAACTTTTGGGGTGTGTTTTTTATTGCAATCTGTTTTATTTATCAATACAATTTCAAATCACGAGGGTCAACTGGGAAGGTTGGGTTGTATGGGTTGTGACGTAGTTTGAAGTGTTTGACATCTTCGATGGTTTGAGTTCCAGATAGTTGCATGACGGTTTTTAATTCGGCATTTAGGTGCTCAAAGACTTGGCGAACACCGACGCTACCACCAAGGGCTAGGCCATAAATAACAGGTCGTCCAATGGCTACTAAGTCTGCTCCTGAAGCCAAGGCTTTAAAGACGTGTTGGCCACGGCGAATACCAGAGTCAAAGACAATCGGTACACGTTTATCAACTGCTTCAGCGACTTCTTGAAGTGAGTCAAAGGCAGCTGGTCCACCGTCGATTTGGCGGCCACCGTGGTTGGTTACCCAGATTCCAGAAGCACCTGCGGCAAGTGAACGTTCGACATCTTCACGGCATTGAGGACCTTTGACATACACAGGGAGACCTGAGTATTCGGCGATAAATTCTACATCTCGTGGAGACAGGCGTTGTTTGGCTGATTTGTAGACAAAGTCCATGGACTTACCAGCACCTTCTGGCAAGTATTCCTCAACGATCGGCATGCCAACTGGGAAAACAAAACCATTGCGCTTATCAACTTCACGATTGCCCCCTACAGTCGCATCTGCAGTTAAGACAATCGCTGTGTAGCCTTCTGCCTTGACACGATCCATGATATGGCGGTTAATCCCGTCATCTTTGCTGAAGTAAAATTGGAACCAGTGCGGTGTTCCTTGGAGGGCTTGAGAAATTTCTGGAAGATCAACTGTGGAGTAGGAGCTGGTCGTATACAGAGAGCCAAACTCATGTACACCACGCGCAGTAGCCACTTCCCCTTGCTCATTTGCTAATTTATGGGCTGCAACAGGCGCCATGATAATCGGTGAAGACAGTTTTTCGCCTGCAAATTCAATCTCAGTACTTGGATTTTCCACATCACAGAGTGTATGAGGAACAATGAGTTTATGATTAAAAGCTCGAATGTTCTCGCGTAAAGTGAACGTGTCCTCAGCTCCACTCGCGATGTAGCCAAAAGCAGCTTTAGGAATGACTTGCTGCGCCATGGGCTCCAGATCATAGGTGTTGATAAAGTCCACAGGGCCTTCGGCATTGCTTGTTTTGTATGACATAAAATGTCCTCCTTGATAAAAGTAAACGTTTACTTTTTTGATTTACAGGAACATCTTAACTCTTTTTCATGTCATTTTCAAAAATTTTGTCTGGAAGTTTCAGATTGCAATAGAGACGATAAATATTTTTTATCATTGTGATAGAAAATACATATTATCCAAACATGTCTTTTAGTGCTACAATAGCTGTATTATTCCTAGATGGGAGGTTCTCTTTTGGATTGGTCCATTGTTGAACAATATCTACCCTTATATCAAAAGGCATTTTTTCTAACCCTGCATATCGCAGTTTGGGGAATTTTGGGCTCCTTTCTGGTGGGTCTGCTTGTCAGTATCATTCGGCATTATCGCATCCCTGTTTTGGCACAGCTAGCCACAGCTTATATTGAATTGTCTCGGAATACGCCTCTTTTGATTCAACTCTTCTTTCTCTACTTCGGACTTCCCCGAATAGGGATTGTCCTTTCCTCGGAGGTCTGTGCAACGCTGGGGCTCATCTTCTTAGGTGGGTCTTATATGGCGGAATCCTTCCGAAGCGGGCTAGAAGCAGTTAGTCAAACCCAGCATGAGATTGGCTTAGCGATCGGTCTGACCCCCATTCAGGTTTTTCGCTACGTGGTCTTGCCACAAGCCACAGCAGTGGCTCTGCCGTCCTTCAGTGCCAACGTGATTTTCTTGATTAAGGAAACCTCTGTCTTCTCTGCGGTTGCTCTAGCCGACCTTATGTATGTTGCCAAGGATTTGATTGGGCTTTACTATGAGACAGATATTGCACTGGCTATGTTGGTAGTGGCCTATCTTATCATGCTCCTGCCTATATCATTGCTCTTTAGTTGGATAGAAAGGAGGCTCCGCCATGCAGGATTCGGGAATACAAGTACTCTTTCAGGGGAATAATCTCTTGCGGATCTTACAAGGATTGGGAGTCACGATTGGTATTTCCATTCTCTCTGTCCTCTTGTCTATGATTTTCGGTACGGTTATGGGAATCATCATGACCTCTCATTCTAGAGTAGTTCGTTTTTTGACACGATTTTATCTAGAATTTATCCGTATCATGCCCCAACTGGTGCTACTCTTCATTGTTTATTTTGGTTTGGCTCGAAATTTTAATATCAACATTTCTGGAGAGACTTCTGCTGTTATCGTTTTTACCCTCTGGGGAACGGCTGAGATGGGGGATTTGGTTCGTGGAGCTATCACTTCCCTTCCCAAACATCAGTTTGAAAGTGGACAGGCGCTGGGCTTAACGACCTTCCAACTTTACTATCACATCATCATCCCGCAGGTCTTGAGAAGACTGCTTCCGCAGGCTATCAATCTCGTTACTCGGATGATTAAAACGACTTCCTTGGTGGTTTTGATTGGGGTCGTTGAAGTCACAAAAGTGGGGCAGCAGATCATCGATAGCAATCGCTTGACCATTCCAACCGCCTCCTTTTGGATTTACGGCACCATACTGGTTCTGTACTTCGCAGTTTGCTTCCCTATCTCTAAACTATCTACTCACTTAGAAAAATACTGGAGGAACTAAATGTCTGATACCATATTAGAAATCAAGGATCTGAAAAAATCCTTCGGAGACAATCCCATCCTCCAAGGTCTTTCCCTAGAAATCAAGAAAGGGGAAGTAGTGGTTATTCTAGGACCATCTGGTTGTGGGAAAAGCACCCTCCTTCGCTGCCTCAATGGCTTAGAAACCATTCAGGGTGGAGATATTCTTCTGGATGGCCAGTCCATTATTGGAAACCAGAACGACTTTCACTTGGTTCGTCAAAAGATTGGCATGGTCTTTCAAAGTTATGAACTCTTTCCCCATCTGGACGTCTTGCAAAACCTTATACTAGGTCCTGTCAAGGCACAAGGGCGAGATAAGAAAGAGGTGACGGAAGAAGCCCTGCAGTTACTTGAACGCGTCGGATTGCTCGACAAACAACATAGTTTTGCTCGCCAATTGTCTGGTGGACAGAAGCAACGGGTCGCTATTGTTCGTGCCCTGCTCATGCATCCAGAAATTATCCTTTTTGACGAGGTGACGGCCTCACTGGATCCTGAAATGGTACGCGAGGTTCTGGAACTCATCAATGACTTGGCTCAAGAAGGCCGCACCATGATTTTAGTAACCCACGAAATGCAGTTTGCCCAAGCTATTGCAGATCGGATTATCTTCCTCGATCAAGGGAAGATTGCTGAAGAAGGAACGGCTCATTCCTTCTTTACCAATCCACAAACCAAACGAGCACAAGAATTTTTAAACGTTTTTGACTTTAGCCAATTTGGCTCATATTTATAAAGGAGATTCTTATGAAACTACTCAAACCCCTCTTAACTGTTTTGGCACTTGCCTTTGCCCTTATCTTTGTCACAGCTTGTGGCTCAGGTGGAAATGCTACTGCTTCATCTGGCAAAACTACTGCTAAAGCTCGCACTATTGAGGAAATTAAAAAAAGTGGTGAACTACGAATTGCTGTATTTGGAGACAAGAAACCTTTTGGTTATGTAGACAACGACGGTTCTTACCAAGGTTATGACATCGAACTGGGAAATCAGCTGGCCAAAGACCTCGGTGTTAAGGTAAAATACGTTTCTGTTGATGCTGCTAACCGTGCGGAATACTTGATTTCTAATAAGGTGGACATCACTCTTGCCAACTTTACAGTCACAGACGAGCGTAAGAAACAAGTTGACTTTGCCCTTCCATATATGAAGGTTTCACTTGGTGTTGTATCTCCTAAGAAAGGTGTCATCACAGATGTTAAACAGCTTGAAGGCAAGACCTTAATTGTAACCAAAGGAACCACTGCTGAAACATACTTTGAGAAAAATCACCCAGAAGTCAAACTTCAAAAATATGACCAATACAGTGATGCCTACCAAGCTCTTTTGGATGGACGTGGAGATGCCTTCTCGACTGACAATACTGAAGTATTAGCTTGGGCTCTTGAAAATAAAGGATATGAAGTAGGAATTACTTCGCTTGGTGACCCAGATACCATCGCACCAGCAGTCCAAAAAGGAAACAAAGAGTTGCTTGACTTTATCAATAAAGACATTGAAAAATTGGGCAAGGAAAACTTCTTCCACAAGGCTTATGAAAAGACTCTTCATCCAACCTACGGTGATGCTGCAAAAGCAGATGACCTCGTCGTTGAAGGTGGAAAAGTAGAATAGAATCTTTGGTTTAGTAGAAAATTTACCTAAAAAAATGAACCGTATCCTAACAGTTAGACAGAAAGGGTCTGACTGTGGGGATGCGGTTCAATTATATTTGTTTGATTTATTTGATTTCTACAAGTAGAGCTCAGTCAGCTTGTGGGCTACACCGTCTTGGTCGTTGGTGAGTTCAAGCTGTTGGTCAGCATAAGGCAGTAGGGTTTCGCTGGCGTTTTTCATGGCATAGCCTGTTCCTGCAAATTCCAGCATTTCGGTATCATTGTGCTCGTCACCAAAAGCAATCAGGTCTTTGCGATCGGCATTGAGGATATTGAGCAGGTACTGGAGGGCGAAGGCCTTGTTGACACCTTTAGGGCCGCACTCTAGAATATTGAGTGGGCCGCCCCAGGTATTGATGGAGAGTTCGTGCTGGTAAAAGGCATTCATCTCTTCAGCCAGAGCATATTTGTCCGTGGCATGTGTTTGCAGCAAAATGGCATTTGGATTTTTGGTGACCAGCTGCGCTTGAAATTGATTTTCTGGTTTAAAGTTATCAATGCCAAAGAGCTTAGGATCTGCTACTTCTTCGTTGGTATTGGTGATGTAGAATTTTTTGCGGTATTCACCAGCGATGAAGTCAGCTTCGATTTCCTCTTTTCGTTGGACCATATCCAGTAAGAAAGACTTGTCTACGGTCAAGGATTGTTCAAATTCCCACTTTTGCTCAGGGATATGCGTCAAGGAGCCGTTGAAGTTTATCATGGGGGTATTCAGTTCTAATTCCTTATAGAAGTCCAGAGCCATGCGGTAAGGACGGCCAGTAGTGATAATGACCTTGTGCCCTTTAGCCGATATTTTTTTGATAGTTTCTTTGGTAAAATCAGACAGCTTACTCTCAGAATTGAGCAAGGTTCCGTCCAAATCTACAGCAATAATTTTTTTTGTCATTCTTTTTCCTCGTATAGTCTCGCTAAGTATCGTAAAATCTATTATAACAGAATTAAGAATAAATGCCACAAGTTGTGGTATAATGTTTCCTCAATAGCTAAGACGAGTTAGATCGTTTGATAGTCTATGAGTGAAGAGAATCGGAGTAAAGGGGGAAATCTTGTATGCGTAAACCAATTTTGATTCATATTTTTTTCCTACTCATTGCATTTGTCGTGTATATTCAGGGGATTACGACCCAAGGACCAGACTTGATCTGGAATATGATTCTGGCCTTGATTGCCTATGATGCTGCCATCTTGACGACGATGTTTAAGAAGCAGAAGTGGCTTTATCCGCTCTTGCTGGTAGTTTGGCTGGCCTTTTATCCGAATACTTTTTATATGCTGACGGACTTGGTGCACATGACTTGGGTGGGAGATACCCTGTGGAACCCTGTCAGCATGCGTCTATTTATGGCTTTTGTGCCGAGCATTTTATTTGGGGTTTACTGCGGAATCGAAAGCTGGAATATCCTGCGTGAGCGCTGGAAGTTGACTTGGTGGCTGGATATGCTTGCGGTTGCGGCTCTGTCTTATCTGTCGAGTCTGGCAATTTATATCGGCCGTTATGACCGGCTCAACTCTTGGGATCTGGTGACGCGGCCACAGTTAGTTGTCCAAAAGTTACTGGAAACCTTTCAGAAGGAACGACTGGTCTTTATCCTTGGATTTACCTTTATCCAAGTGATGACTTTGCTCTTTTTAAGCAGAGAAAATAAAAAATAAGATACTTTAAAGTATTTTTTGGAGCATTAGGGTTGAAAAAGTGAATGTTTTTGAGTATAATCATATTATTGTTCGTAAAAAACGAATAAGTAGCACTGTTTTAAAGAAAATCAGGAGTTCTCTTTTAATCAGTTGCCATAAAACAATTTAGGAGATTATCTATAATGGATAAATTATTTAAACTCAAAGAGCACGGTACGGATGTTCGTACGGAAGTTCTCGCTGGGTTAACGACTTTCTTTGCTATGAGCTACATCCTCTTTGTCAATCCAGCCATGCTGTCGCAAACGGGTATGCCGGCTCAAGGTGTCTTTCTGGCTACAATCATTGGATCCGTTGCTGGAACGCTCATGATGGCCTTTTATGCCAACCTCCCTTATGCACAGGCGCCAGGTATGGGGCTCAATGCCTTCTTTACTTTCACGGTTGTCTTTAGTTTGGGTTACACTTGGCAAGAAGCTTTGGGCATGGTCTTCATCTGTGGTCTAATCTCGCTCTTTATCACTTTGACCAAGATTCGGAAGGCTATTATCGAGTCTATTCCATCAGCTCTGCGTTCAGCTATTTCTGCTGGTATCGGTGTCTTTCTAGCTTATGTAGGGATTAAAAATGCCGGATTGTTGAAGTTTTCAATCGATCCAGGCAACTATGTAGTAGCTGGTAAGGGAGCTGACCAAGCCAAAGCTGCTATCACGGCCAATTCAGCTGCAACTCCAGGACTGGTTGATTTCAATAATCCAGCAGTTTTACTTGCCTTGCTGGGTCTAGCAATCACGATTTTCTTTGTTATCAAGGGGATCAAGGGTGGCATTATCTTGTCCATCTTTGCAACGACAGTCGTAGCGATTGCTGTTGGTTTGGTGGATCTGTCTGCTATTGACTTTGGTAAAAACAATCTGTCAACGGCACTGAAAGAACTTGGACAAGTTTTTGGGGTGGCAGTTGGACCAGAAGGTTTGGGAGCTCTCTTTGCTGATACGGCTCGTCTACCTCAGACATTTATGGCTATCCTAGCCTTCTCTCTGACGGATATTTTTGACACCATCGGTACCTTGATCGGAACGGGTGAAAAAGTGGGTATCGTAGCGACTTCTGGTGAAAACCATGAGTCAGAAGGTTTGGACAAGGCTTTGTACTCTGACTTGATCGGTACAACTATCGGTGCGATTGCCGGAACATCTAACGTTACTACTTATGTAGAGTCTGCAGCTGGTATCGGAGCTGGCGGACGGACCGGTTTGACAGCCTTGGTTGTAGCGGTCTGCTTTGCGGTATCTAGCTTCTTTAGCCCGCTGTTGGCCATCGTTCCGACAGCAGCAACTGCGCCAATTTTGATTGTCGTAGGGATCATGATGCTTGGCAGTCTGAAAAATATCCAGTGGGATGACATGGCAGAAGCTATTCCAGCTTTCTTTACATCCATCTTCATGGGCTTCACTTACAGCATCACAAATGGGATTGCAGCAGGCTTTATCATGTATGCTCTTGTGAAAGTTATCAAAGGTCAAGCTAAGGATGTGCATCCAATGATTTGGATCTTAAACCTGCTCTTCATCCTTAACTTTATCAGCCTAGCTTTATCTTAAGAACACTAAGAAGTTGGAATCTTCCAGCTTCTTTTTTGTAGGAAAAGTTTTTGGGAAATGTCCTAGTTATCTTTCAATATAGAAGTGAGTGACCTGCTTTGATTGGAGGATTTGGAGGGCTCATCTAATTTTTTTCAAACATTTTGCTCTCACTATTAGAAAATTGAGCGCAAACGCAAATCTTCTGGTATAATAAAAGAATGTTTAGTCATAATGAGGAAGAATTAATCAACTGGGGCCAGCGTCTCGGCAGCTTGCTTCAGGAGCAAGATGTTTTGGTTTTGACAGGAGACTTGGGTGCGGGTAAGACAACCTTTACCAAGGGCTTGGCCCAAGGCTTGGGCATCAAGCAGATGATCAAAAGTCCGACCTATACCATTGTTCGCGAGTATGAAGGGCGTTTACCGCTTTATCACTTAGATGTTTATCGGATTGGTGAGGATCCAGACTCGATTGACTTGGATGATTTTCTCTTTGGTGAGGGAGTTACGGTCATCGAGTGGGGAGAATTGCTAGGTGAGAGTTTACCAGATGATTATCTGAAGCTGACTCTTCTAAAGAAAGAAGACGGCCGCGAGCTAGTCTTTGAAAGTCAGGGGCGCCGTTCTCAGGAACTACTGGAGGAATTGCTGCATGGCTGAGTTTGAATTGGTCTTGCGGGAGGCAGAGAAGGCAGATGCTGCTGACTTGATTCGCTTTTTAAATCAGGTCGGAGCCGAGTCAGACTACATGACCTTGGATGAGGCGGGGATTTTGATGGATGAAGGTCAGATGGCCAGTTTCATTCAGCACCAAGCGGAGTCAGAGAATCAGCTCTATCTATTAGCGCTGCTCGATGATGAAATCGCAGGTCTTGTCAGTATCACAGCGGATTTTCATGAGCGGATTCGCCACATTGGGCAAGTCTTTATCGTTGTCAAACAAGCCTTTTGGAATCAAGGCCTCGGTCGTATTCTGTTAGAAGAGGCTGTGGATTGGGCAGAGAATGGGAGTAGTCTCCGCCGTTTGGAGTTGACTGTTCAGGTCAGAAATGAACGAGCTGTTCATCTCTATAAAGAATTAGGATTTGAAATCGAAGGCCTGCAAAAAAGAGGGGCCTATTTAAGAGAAGGGATATTTCTAGATGTTTACCTGATGGGAAAACTGATAGATTGATGAAATATGTTAAAAAAAATTGTACGAATGTTTTTGAGTCTGTTCCTTGTAACGGCCATTGGAGTGGGAGGCTATGCTTGGACCATTTACAATCAGTCAACGGATGCCTTGTCCCGTACCTACAAAGGTTTTGGGAATGAAACGAACGTTATTGCCGAAACCAAACCCCTGACAATCTTGCTGATGGGGGTCGATACAGGGAGTGGCTCGCGGTCCGATACTTGGAAGGGAAATAGTGACTCCATGCTCCTCCTATCCGTCAATCCTCAGACAAAAAAGACGGTTATGATGAGTCTGGAGCGGGACATTTTGACTCAAATCGATGAAAATGGCGAAACGACAGAAGCCAAGCTAAACGCAGCCTATGCTTATGGTGGCGCAGAATTAGCCATCGCGACCATTGAGAAAATGATGAATATCCATATTGACCGTTATATGATGATCAATATGCAAGGACTGGTTCAGCTGGTGGACGCAGTTGGTGGCATTGAGGTCAATAATACCTTTGATTTCCCGATTTCCATCGAAGAAAATGAACCGGAATATACTGCAACTGTCGAGCCAGGTAAGCATTTGATCAACGGAGACCAAGCCTTGGTCTATGCCCGCATGCGTTACCAGGATCCAGAGGGGGACTACGGTCGTCAGAAACGTCAGCGTGAGGTGATCCGAAAGGTCGTTGAGAAGGTGCTCAGTCTTAATAGTATCAGTCATTATCAAGCTATTTTGCGAGCAGTCAGCAAGAATATGCAGACCAATGTAGCGCTGGATTCGAGAAGTATTCCTCAGTTATTAGGTTACAAAGATGCCTTTAGAAGCATTCAGTCTGAACAATTGCGTGGGGAAGATGCGACCTTGGCTGATGGGGGTAGCTATCAGCTGGTTACGTCTGAGCATTTACTGGAAATGCAAAATTTGATTCGGAAAAGCTTGGGCTTGTCCACGGTCAAGAGTTTGAAAACCAATGCCGTACTGTATGAAGATTTGATGGGAGGCCGGAGCTTGCGCTCTTCTAATTCTAGCTCTTCAACAACTTATCAGCATGATGAGCCAGTTTACAGCCCACCGACGGAGAGCAATTATGGTAGTGCTAATTACAGTAATTCTACTCCAGCTCCTCCTGAGCCGAGCGCTAGCAGTGAACCGCCAGCAAGCTCTACGCCTGCACCTACACCAGATCCGACACCATCAGTGTCTTCTGCTGTTCAGCCCTCGACTCCAACATCTTCAGAATAAACAAATCGAGGCTGGGACAAAAGTCCTAGCCTCTCAATTGTCTTTGGATTGTCGAGCAAGACGCAGTGGTTGAGTGGGCTCTACTACGCTGATTTCATCAGCTTTTACAGCCCTACTCAACTGTGCGGAGGTGGGACGACGAAATCGAATTTTAACGAATTACCGATTTCTGTCCCACTCTCGATTTTTAATGTTTTTGAGTCTTTATTTTGTTAGCAACTTCCAGAAGAAATCAATAATATAGGTCAGTCCGTAAGTGTAGATGATGAGGGTGATGGGTTTGCAGAGAACGATAATCAGCATATACTTTCTGAAGGTCATCTTGGTCAAGGCGGCTAGCATACAGAGAAAATCAGCGGGACTGATAGGCCAAATCATCATAAAGATAAAGAAACGCTCAAAGCGATTGCCCTCATCCAGCCAGCCCACATACTTGTCATAGGTCCGCTTGCTGACGACGGACTGGACAAAGGCTGGTCCATAGGTGCGAGCGAGATAGAAGATGATAGCGCAGCCAATGACGATGCCGACATAGTTGTAGATGGTGCCGACGATATGCCCGTAGATAAAGATGCCAGCAACAGAGGTCAAGGCACCAGGGATAATGGGCACGACCGTCTGCAAGATTTGCAGGAAGATAAACAGAGGTGGCCCCCAGACGCCTGCTTGTTTGATAAAGGCAGACAAGGTTTCCTTGGACTGGAGGATTCCTGCATAGTAAGCCCAGATGCAAAAGGCCACTGTCCCCACAGCTCCGATGATGGACGACCAGTTGATGATTTTTTGCAAAAAGGGAGAAACAGCTTTCATTTCTCGATCCTTGCTTACCATAGGCACCTCCAAGAGAATTGTTCTTCTATCTACTATAGCATCTTTTGCTATTTTTGTAAGCTTTGAAGCTATAGGTGCTAAAAAGTATGAAAGATGATATAATGATGTGACTAGTGAGCAATAATCTATGAGCATTCAAAAATCAGGAAGCATGCTTGTGCTCGAACTAAGCATTCTATGAGTTAGGAGAGTTGTAGTGGAAGAATATTTAAACTTATATCATCAAAAATTGTGGGAGATTGCTTTCGGTCATGTTGAGAAAGTATTTGGCGTTTTTTTCGTCATTTTGTTAGTTCTATCCATTTTTCCTATTTACATTTACTTTAACTCCTTGGTCAAAAGAAAAAAGCTCGTTTTATCGCTTACATGTATTCCGTTGTGTCTCATCTTCCTTCTTTGTATGGTTGCGGAGTATGCCCACAGTTATGATAAAATTATGAATCCAGCTTCTCCATACAACGATTCTTTAAGCATTGCTTCAGTAAAACCTGAAAAAGCTCTTCCAATACTTGAGCATATAGATGAGATTCGCCTAGCTAGTGTTGATGGAGAGCTTAAGAGAGAAGATATTATATTATTTGCGGTATCTAATCCCACTTATTATGATGGTCTGTTTGAAGATGTGGCAAACTCTTTGGCGGGTGATCGGACAATAGGAGCAGCATTTCTAGTTGCTTTAGTAGGCTACGAAGAGAAAAATGGTCAATGGCAATCTGTTGACATTCGCATTGCCCCAGGTGTTGAGGAGAAGGATTTTCAGAAATTTTCTAAGGTTCTTCACATAAAAAAAGATGAAGCAGAGGGTGCTACCAGTATTATTTATAGACTTCAAAATTTTTATGAATTAAAATTATGGAAAGAAAAAAATGGTCACGGGCTGGACTATGAGTAAGCTTGAGCCCAGGCTAAAAATTCTATGAGTTAGGAGAGTTATAGTGGAAGAATATTTAAACTTATATCATCAAAAATTGTGGGAGATTGCATATGAGAATCTCATAAATACATTTTTCTATCCAACTACTATCATGTTGTTCGTATTAATTTTAATTTTTGGGTGCATTTTTTTGGGGAAAAAATGGATTTTTCTATCCATATCTAGCTATTTCGTTTTGTTTCTTTTTGCTATAGCTGCGGAATATGTGAATAGCAATGATAAAATTATGAATTCAGATTCGTTATACAATAGTTTTTTTGTAGGTTTATTAAAGCGTGAAACAGTTTTACCAATGCTTGAGAAGGTAGATGAGATTCCCATAGCTAGTGTTGATGGAAAATTGGAGAGAAAAAATATTATACTATTTGCTTTATCTAATCCGATGTATTATGGTGGTCTTTTTAATGATACGGCAGATTTTTTTACAGGTGGTCATATAGAAGGGAAATTATTTCTAGTTGCTTTAGTAGGATATGAAGAGAAAGATGGTCAATGGCAATCTGTCGATATTCGTATCGCCCCAGGTGAGGAAGAAAAGGATTTTCAGAAGTTTTCTAAGGTGCTTCACATCACAAGAGATGGAAAAGAAGGAGAAACGACTATTATCCTTGAACTTCAAAAATTTTATGAATTGAAGTTACGGAAAGAAAAAAATTGAGATTTGTCTGGACTATGAGCATGATCTTTGTCCTATTTTAAAATAAAGCTTCCTGTTTGGGGAGCTGTTTTCGTTTGTTTGGAGAATCTCCCAATGGCTCTTGGAAGAAATGGGGTTATAGGTGCCAAAAAGCCTATTTTATGCTATAATAGTGCGAATACGATTTTTGGAGAGAGATGTGGCGATTGAAGATTACATGCCCGACTTTGCGGTTAAGGCAGTTTACGATTTGACAGTAGAGAGTTTGAAAAGACAGGGCATCAAAGCGGTTTTGGTGGACTTGGATAACACCCTGATTGCTTGGAATAATCCTGACGGAACCCCAGAGATGAAGAAGTGGCTCCATGATTTGCGAGATGCGGGCATTCGGATTATCGTGGTGTCCAATAATAACCAAAAACGGGTCAAGCGGGCTGTTGAAAAGTTTGAAATTGACTATGTCTACTGGGCCATGAAACCCTTCACTTGGGGAATTGATCGGGCGCTCAAGCTTTTTCATTTTGAAAAAAATGAAGTGGTCATGGTGGGCGATCAGCTCATGACAGATATTCGGGCTGCTCATCGGGCTGGGATTCGCTCGATTTTGGTCAAACCGCTGGTCGAGCATGACTCTATCAAGACCCAGATCAATCGGGCGCGTGAACGCCGTGTGCTCAAGAAAATCACTGAAAAATACGGCCCAATTCAATACAAAAAAGGAATTTAAGCATGGAAGAACTTCTCTGTATCGGCTGCGGAGCCACTATTCAGACAGAAGACAAGAGCCAGCTAGGCTACACGCCCCAGTCGGCTCTAGACAAAGGCTTGGAGACAGGCGAACTCTATTGCCAGCGCTGTTTCCGCCTGCGCCATTATAATGAAATCAGCGACGTCCAGCTGACGGATGATGACTTTCTGCGACTTCTGCATGAGGTTGGAGATAGCGACGCCTTGGTCGTCAATGTTGTCGATATTTTTGACTTTAATGGCTCGGTCATTCCTGGACTGCCTCGTTTTGTCGCAGGAAATGATGTTCTCTTGGTCGGGAATAAAAAGGACATTCTGCCTAAGTCGGTCAAGGATAGCAAGGTGACCCAATGGCTGACGGAGCGGGCTCACGAAGAAGGTCTGCGTCCAGTTGATGTCATTCTGACCTCTGCTCAGAACAAGCAAGCCATTAAAGACTTGATTGACAAAATCGAGCATTGCCGCAAGGGACGTGATGTGTATGTGGTCGGCGTGACCAATGTGGGCAAGTCCACTTTGATTAATGCGATTATTCAGGAAATCACGGGTGATAAGGATGTCATTACAACGTCTCGCTTCCCGGGAACAACTCTGGACAAAATCGAGATTCCTTTGGCGGACGGCAGTCATATCTATGATACGCCGGGCATTATCCATCGTCACCAGATGGCTCACTATCTTTCTGCTAAGAATCTCAAATATGTCAGCCCCAAAAAGGAAATTAAGCCCAAAACCTATCAGCTCAATCCCGAGCAAACCCTCTTTTTGGGTGGTTTAGGTCGTTTCGACTTTGTGGCAGGTGACAAGCAGGGCTTCACAGCTTTCTTTGACAATGAACTCAAGCTCCATCGGACTAAGTTGGAAGGTGCTAGCGACTTTTATGACAAGCATGTCGGCGGTCTCTTAGTGCCGCCAGTTGGCAAGGAAAAGGAAGAATTTCCAGCCTTGGTCAATCATGAATTTACTATCAAGGACAAGACAGATATCGTCTTCTCTGGTCTGGGCTGGATTCGCGTCAGTGGTCCTGCAAGAGTAGCCGGCTGGGCGCCAGAGGGTGTAGCGGTTGTCACTCGGAAAGCTATTATATAATACTCAAGAAACCAAGGGGAACAAATCCCCTTAAAATAAGGAAGGAAGAGGCCATGAATGGTTGGGACTAAAGTGAATCCTGACTGTATCAAGCCTTATAGAAGAACATGACACTAACATCAAAACAACGGGCCTTTCTCAACAGTCAGGCGCATAGTCTCAAACCTATCATTCAGATAGGGAAAAATGGACTCAACGACCAAATCAAAACCAGCGTCCGTCAGGCACTGGATGCGCGAGAACTGATCAAGGTTACGCTCTTACAGAATACAGATGAGAATATCCATGAGGTTGCGGAGATTTTGGAAGAAGAAATCGGAGTGGATACGGTGCAGAAAATCGGCCGTATCTTGATTCTCTACAAGCAGTCCAGCAAGAAAGAAAATCGCAAACTCTCTGTTAAAGTCAAGCAAATTTAAGGAAAAATTTCTGTGGAGATATCAGCCTATGGCTATTGAATTACTGACCCCCTTTACCAAGGTGGAATTAGAACCAGAAGTTAAAGATAAAAAACGCAAGCAGATTGGCATTTTAGGTGGGAATTTCAACCCTGTCCACCATGCTCATTTGGTTGTGGCGGATCAGGTCCGGCAACAGTTAGGCTTGGATCAGGTCCTGCTCATGCCAGAGTACGAGCCGCCCCATGTGGATAAGAAAGAGACCATCGATGAAAAGCATCGGCTGAAGATGCTGGAGCTGGCTATCGAGGGTATTGAAGGCCTAGGGATTGAAACCATTGAGCTGGAGCGCAAGGGAATTTCCTACACCTACGACACGATGAAGCTGCTGACAGAGCAGCATCCAGATACAGATTATTACTTTATCATCGGTGCGGATATGGTGGACTATCTGCCCAAGTGGTACCGGATTGATGAACTGGTTGAGCTGGTTCAGTTTGTCGGTGTTCAGCGGCCGCGCTACAAGGCGGGGACTTCTTACCCTGTCATCTGGGTGGATGTCCCCCTTATGGATATTTCCTCCAGTATGGTACGGGATTTTCTGGCTCAGGGACGGACTCCTAATTTCCTACTGCCTCAGCCAGTCTTAGACTATATCGAGAAAGAAGGGCTTTACCGATGACCTATGAAAGCTATATCAGTATGGGCCGTGAGGCCTTGCTGGCTAAGATGGAAACAGTCATGCCCGAGGAACGCCTGCGGCATTGTCTGGGTGTGGAAAAAGCTGCCCGTGAATTAGCGGAGCGCTTCGGTCTTGACGTCGAAAAAGCGGGTCTGGCAGGACTCCTGCACGACTATGCGAAAAAGGTCTCGGATGAGGAATTTCTGGCCTTGATTGACAAATACCAGCTGGATCCTGACCTGAAAAATTGGGGCAATAATGTCTGGCATGGCATGGTGGGCATTTACAAGATTCAGGAAGACTTAGGCATCGAAGATGCTGAGATTCTGCGAGCCATCGAGGTTCATACAGTGGGGAGTAGCACCATGTCTGAGCTGGACAAGGTCGTCTATGTCGCCGACTACATTGAGCACAACCGAGATTTCCCGGGAGTGGACAAGGCAAGAGAGCTGGCCCAGCGGTCGCTCAACCAAGCGGTGGCCTATGAGACAGCAAGGACGGTGGAGCATCTAGCACATAAGGGGATGCCCATCTATCCGCAGACCTTGGAGACCTACAATGCCTTTGTAGGATATTTGAAGGAAATAAAAGAAAATTAAAGAGGAACTATGAAAGAACAAGAATTATTGGAACTGGTCGTGAAGGCGGCCGATGAAAAGCGTGCAGAAGACATTGTGGCTTTGGACTTGCAAGGTCTGACTACTGTGACGGATTATTTTGTTATCGTCAGCTCAATGAATAGTCGTCAGCTGGATGCGGTGGCTGAAAATATCCGTGAGAAAGCTGCTGCGGCTGGTGTTTCTGCTGGCCATGTTGAGGGTGACGCAGCTGGCGGCTGGGTGCTTCTAGACTTGGGTGGCATCGTTGTCCATGTCTTTTCTGAGGAAATGAGAGCTCATTACAATCTGGAAAAACTCTGGCACGAAGCAACTGGTGTGGATGTTGCGGCCTTATTGGAAGAAAAAAATAAGTGATTTTTTGTCCTTAGGCAAGAAAGCAGAATTTGGCTCAGTCAGCCTGCTGGCTGGGCTATTTTTGAAAGGAAAAGTATGGCAACTTATGAAACCTTCGCATCGGTCTACGATGCGATTATGGATGATTCTTTGTATGAGAAGTGGACGGATTTCAGCCTGCGTCATTTTCCCAAGGATAAGAAAAAGCTGCTGGAGCTGGCCTGTGGTACGGGCATCCAGTCCATTTATTTTAAGAAGGCTGGTTTTGATGTAACGGGGCTGGATCTAAGTCAGGAAATGCTGGATCTGGCAGAGAAGCGCAGCAGAGAGGCTGGTTTGGATATTCCTTTTATTCAGGGCAATATGCTGGATTTGAGTGGCATCGGTCAGTTTGATTTGGTGACTTGTTATTCGGACTCGATTTGCTATATGGAGGACGAAGTGGATGTTGGTCAGGTCTTCGTAGAAGTTTACCAGCATCTAAATGAGGGCGGTCGTTTTATCTTTGACGTGCACTCGATTTACCAGATTGATGAGATTTTTCCAGGCTATTCTTATCATGAAAATGCTAAAACTTTTGCCATGGTCTGGGATTCTTATGCGGACGAACCGCCTCATTCCATCGTGCATGAGCTGACTTTCTTTGTCCAAGAGGAGGATGGTCGTTTCACGCGCCATGACGAGGTGCATGAGGAGCGGACCTATGAGATTCTGACCTATGATATCTTGCTGGAGCAGGCTGGCTTTAAGAATGTCAAGGTGTACGCGGACTTTGAGGACAAGGAGCCAACTGACAAGAGCGCTCGCTGGTTCTTTGTGGCGGAGAAATGAGATGACAGTCACCGGTATTATCGCAGAGTTCAATCCTTTTCATAATGGGCACAAATATCTGCTGGAGCAGGCTGCTGGTCTGAAAATTATCGCTATGAGCGGCAATTTTGTTCAGCGAGGGGAGCCAGCTATCGTGGACAAGTGGACTCGGGCCCAGATGGCTTTGGAGGCTGGAGCGGATTTGGTCCTTGAGCTGCCTTTCTTGGTCAGCGTTCAGGCGGCAGATTTTTTCGCTAAGGGGGCAGTGGACATCTTAGAGAAGTTAGGTATTGATCAGCTGACTTTTGGGACCGAGGAAGTGCTGGACTACGAGAGTATTTCTAGGGTCTATGGTCAAAAGGCTGAGCAGATGGAGGCTTATCTGGCTGGCTTGCCTGATTCCCTATCTTATCCTCAGAAGACTCAGGCTATGTGGCAGGAATTTGCAGGGCTCAATTTCTCAGGCTCTACTCCCAACCATATCTTGGGCTTGGCCTATGCCAAGGCTGTGGCGGGAAAGGCTATAAAACTGTGTCCGATTCAACGTCAGGGAGCCGGCTATCATTCCTTGTCAGCTAATCAGGAATTTGCTTCCGCCACTGCCCTTCGTCAGAATCTGGATCAGCCAGACTTTCTCAAAAAATTCACTCCAAGCTATAAGCTGCTTGAGACGGCACCCAAGGTGACCTGGTCGGACCTCTTTCCTTATCTCCGTTACCAAATCGTGACCTGTCCGGATTTGACAGACTTTTATCAGGTTAATCAGGAATTGGCTGTTCGGATTAGAGAGGCCTTGAAAAGTAGTGAGACCGTAGAAGAGCTGGTCGAGCAGGTGGCGACCAAGCGCTATACCAAGGCTCGGGTTCGGCGTCTGTTGACCTATATCCTGGTCGGAGCGAGACAGGAAGAGCTTCCATCAGGAATCCATATCTTAGGCTTTTCCGAGCAGGGGCGCCAGCATTTGGCCAGATTCAAGGGAAAGGTTGAACTCGTCAGTCGAATCGGAAAAGAGCCATGGGATAGTCTGACCCAGCAGGCTGACAAGGTTTATCAGCTGGGCAATCCCGCACTGACGGAGCAGAATTTTGGACGCTTTCCACTACAAAATACCCTCTGATAGTATAGATAGATTTAAGAAATTTACTTGTAAATAGAGAGTGGGACAGAAATCGGTCATTCGTTAGAATTCGATTTCGTCGTCCCACCTCCGCACAGTTGAGTAGGGCTGTAAAAGCTGATGAAATCAGCGTAGTAGAGCCCACTCAACCACTGCGTCTTGCTCGACAATCCAAAGACAATTGAGAGGCTAGGACTTTTGTCCCAGCCTCAAAAAAAGAGGCTAGCAGCCTCCTTTTTCTTATTCACTAAATCGTAAAAAATATCCATCTGGATCCAAAATTGCAAATTCATGAGGATAAATAAAGCTATCTCCTACGCGAAATTCTCTTTTCGTCAGGGGACGATGGATGGGATAATCAACTTCCTGCAGTTTTTGGTAGAGCTGGGGGACATCCTTAATGCCAAAGGAAATATTGACACCACAGCCGAAAGGATAGGTCAGTTGGTCTAACTCTTCGGCGCTGCCTTCTTCTAACATGAGCTGGCAGTCTTCAAGCGATAGGAAAAGAAATTTCTCCTCGGGACGCTCGTATTCGACAGAGAAGCCCAGTAAGTCGCAGTAGAAGTGGCGTGATTTTTCGATGTCAGAAACCACAAATTCAGGAATGACAGCTTGATAGTCCATCGGATTCCTCCTTAAAGTTCAATTTCCATGATAATCGGAGTATGGTCTTGACGTGCACCAGAGTCGATCATATCAGACTTGGTTACCTTGTCAGCCACGCGGTTGCTGGTCAGCCAGTAGTCGATTCTCCAGCCTGTGTTGTTGATTTTAGAAGTCTTGCTGCGTTGCGCCCACCAAGTGTATTGGTTAGGGATATCGCCGTGCAAGTGGCGGAAGGTATCGGTAAAGCCTTTAGCCAGCAGGTTGGTGAAGCCGGCACGTTCTTCATCGGTAAAGCCTGGTGAACGGCGGTTGCTGGCTGGATTGGCCAAGTCGATTTCCTTGTGGGCGACATTGTAGTCGCCAGTAGCGAGTACTGGTTTTTGTTCATCTAGTGTTGCCAAGTATTCAGCGTATTTGACATCCCAGACCTGACGTTCTTCCAAGCGTTTGAGACCATCGCCAGCATTAGGTGTGTAGACCTGAGTGACGAAGAAATTGTCAAACTCCAACGTAATAATGCGGCCTTCGACATCCATGGTTGATGGAGCGCCGATTTCTGGGAAGGTCACGATGGGTGTTAGTTCTTTTTTGTAGAGGAACATGGTTCCAGCATAGCCCTTGCGAGCTGGCTCTTGAGACGAACGCCAAGTGTTTTCATAGCCTGGGAAGAGTTCTTCTAAAATTTCAAGGTGTTTTTTAGTCGGACCTTTAGCAGATAGCTTTGTTTCCTGAATAGCGATGATATCCGCATTTTCTGCTTGCAAGGTCTGAAGGACAGCCTGAGAGAGCTGAGCGCGGGCAGAATCACTGGTTAAGGCAGCGTTGAGAGAGTCAATGTTCCAAGAAATTAGTTTCATAAAATGTCCTTTTCTAGTAGAAATTTCCTGAGTTTATTATACCAAAAGATAGAGTTGATTTATAGCAAAGTGATTGTAAGGCTATAAAAAGGCTAGAGGATGGAGAAGTCCCCTCTTTCAATCGCTTGGAAATATGATATAATGAAGTGTTATCAAAAAAGGTTTCATTAGCCTTGAAAGGATTAAAAAATGACTACAAAACAACCGTTTTATATTACGACACCTATTTACTACCCGTCTGGCAAGCTCCACATTGGGTCTGCCTATACGACCATTGCCTGTGATGTTTTGGCTCGCTACAAGCGCCTCATGGGCCATGATGTTTTCTATCTGACTGGTCTTGATGAGCACGGTCAAAAAATCCAGCAAAAAGCTGAGGAAGCTGGGATCAGCCCACAAGCCTATGTCGATGGCATGGCGGTTGGCGTTAAGGAGCTCTGGCAGCTCTTGGATATTTCTTACGATAAATTTATCCGAACGACCGATGACTACCATGAAAAGGTTGTGGCTGATGTTTTTGAAAAACTCTTGGCCCAAGATGATATCTACTTGGGTGAATATTCAGGCTGGTATTCTGTATCTGATGAGGAATTCTTCACAGAAAGCCAGTTGGCCGAAGTTTTCCGTGACGAAGCTGGAAATGTAACTGGCGGAATCGCGCCGTCTGGACATGAAGTGGAGTGGGTATCAGAAGAGTCTTACTTCCTGCGCCTCAGCAAGTACCAAGACCGCTTGGTAGAATTTTTCAAATCTCATCCTGACTTCATCACTCCTGATGGTCGCCTCAATGAAATGCTGAGAAACTTCATTGAGCCAGGCTTGGAAGACTTGGCTGTTTCTCGGACAACCTTTACTTGGGGTGTGCCGGTGCCGTCAAATCCTAAGCACGTTGTCTATGTTTGGATTGATGCCCTGCTCAACTATGCGACTGCTCTTGGCTACGGTCAGGACGACCATGCTAACTACGATAAATTCTGGAATGGCACAGTCTTCCATATGGTGGGCAAGGACATTCTGCGTTTCCACTCTATCTACTGGCCAATTCTGCTCATGATGCTGGATATTAAGCTGCCTGACCGCTTGATTGCTCATGGCTGGTTTGTCATGAAAGATGGCAAAATGTCTAAGTCTAAGGGCAATGTAGTCTATCCTGAAATGCTGGTAGAACGTTATGGTTTGGATGCTCTACGCTATTACCTCATGCGCAGTCTTCCGGTGGGATCTGATGGAACTTTCACGCCAGAAGATTATGTTGGCCGTATCAACTATGAGCTGGCCAATGACCTAGGAAACCTCCTCAACCGTACGGTTTCTATGATTAACAAGTACTTTGACGGTCAGGTGCCAGTCTACGAAGAAAATGTGACGGATTTTGACGGAGCTCTGGCTCAAGTGGCAGCCCAATCCATCACTGACTACTACAAACACATGGACGCAGTGGACTACCCACGCGCGCTGGAAGCAGTCTGGACACTCATCTCCCGCACCAATAAATATATTGACGAAACCGCTCCTTGGGTTTTGGCTAAGGATGAAGCCAAGGTCAAAGAACTGGCAGCAGTCATGAGCCACTTGGCAGCCAGCCTCCGTGTTGTTGCCCATATGATTGAGCCGTTTATGATGGAAACCAGCAAGGCTGTCCTCAGCCAACTCGGCTTGCCTCAAGCAGTTTCGTTGGAAAACCTAGCAATTGACCAGCTCCCAGCAGGTCTGACAGTTGTAGAAAAAGGAACGCCAATCTTCCCACGTCTGGATATGGAAGAAGAAATTGCCTATATCAAGGAACAAATGGAAGGCAACAAACCTGCGGTTGAAAAAGAATGGAAGCCCGAAGAAGTGGAGCTTAAACTTAACCGCAAGGAAATCAAATTTGACGACTTTGATAAGGTAGAAATCCGTGTCGCAGAAGTCAAAGAAGTTTCTAAAGTTGAAGGTTCTGACAAGCTTCTTCAGTTCCGCTTGGATGCAGGAGACGGTGAGGACCGCCAAATCCTCTCTGGTATTGCTAAATACTATCCAAACGAGCAAGAACTGGTCGGTAAGAAAGTCCAAATCGTAGCCAACCTCAAACCGCGTAAAATGATGGGCCGCATCAGCCAAGGTATGATTCTATCAGCCGAGCACGGCGACCAACTGACTCTCCTTACCGTGGACGAAAAAGTCCCAAATGGAAGTTTGATTGGGTAGGGGATTCTACTGAGAGTTAGTTTACTATTTGGTGAAAAATAGAACATAGGAATAACCTCCCAAACAAGTGTTTGGGAGGTTTTGGGAAAAGGAGAAAATATTTTGGATACTGAAGGTATTATTGAGGATTTAAAAAAAGAATTTAGAGATTTATTGAAAGATAAAGGAATAAAAATTTCTGACAAAAAGTCAAAGATTGGAAAATACAAGCGAGATCAAACATATTATATAAACGTTGCTCGTGAAAAACCAAATGAACATGTACCGTTTATTTGTTTCGCTTCATTTACCCCAAAAGCTACAAAAGGTTATCCAAATTTACCTAATTACATAGTTATCGTGATTTTTAATACTAAGATCGATAACAGTAGTACATATACGATTGTTCAAACTGCACATTTAGATCAATTTGATAATAATATTAAACAGCAGAAATCGGGTTTTTGTTTTGAAAATACTAGTGGTAAGTCTTATTTTTTTAGTATGACAGATGAAAATAAGACTAAAAATCTAAATGATATTAAGCAATTTTTGAGAAACTTGGATAATTTAGACAATGGTGAGGAGGAAAAAAATATGTCAGAAAACGAACAGATAATAACTTATAATCATGAGAAATGTCTACCATCAGTCAATACAATCCTTTATGGTCCTCCAGGAACTGGTAAAACTTATAACTCTGTCAAATATGCAGTTGGTACGATTGATGATAAGTATAGCCAGGATGGAACTAAGACTTATAGTGACTATGTTAAAAAATTTAATGAATTAAAAGCTGCTGGTCAAATCGCATTTACAACTTTCCACCAGTCTTACGGTTATGAGGAGTTCATTGAGGGGATTAAGCCGTTTTTAGGAAAAAGAGGTGTGAGAAGAGGGAGAAGTGATCTAAACTACAAAATTTCAGATGGTGTTTTTAAAGAGTTTTGTAATAAAGCTGCTAGTGATGAGAGTAATAACTACGTTTTCATTATTGATGAAATCAACCGTGGGAATATTTCTAAAATATTCGGAGAACTTATTACTTTGATTGAAGATTCGAAGCGTAATGGAAAGGATGAGGCAATGTCAGTGACTCTTCCGTATTCCCAAGAAGAATTTTCTGTGCCAAAAAATGTATACATTCTAGGAACCATGAATACAGCAGACCGTTCTATCGCTCTCATGGATACAGCTCTTCGACGTCGTTTCGAATTTATTGAAATGATGCCAGAAGAAAAATTGTTGACTAAAATAGTCATCCCTAATGTTAATATAAAAGAAATGCTTGAAACAATGAACCAACGCATTGAAGTTCTTTATGATAGAGAGCATACATTAGGACATGCCTTCTTTATGCCACTTAATAATGAGGAAAATGCCACTATCGATAAGTTAGCATCTATCTTTAAAAATAAAATTATTCCATTGCTTCAAGAATATTTCTATGAAGATTACGAAAAAATTATGCTTGTTTTAGGAATTGATCCCCAAAATACAGATCCTAATAAATTTATTTCAGTCAAAAGTAATGGCGCTCTATTTAACAATAGCCTAGATATTGACTTAAATCCTACCTATCAAATTAATGAGAAAGCATTCCAAACACCAGATAATTACATGACTATCTATGATGGTGCTTCAAGTTCGGGGGAAGCAGATGAAACCACAGATTCTGACAGTTAGAGAATTTCAAGGAATAAAAAAAGAAGATTTAGGAGAAAGAAATTTCACCTTATTAGAAGAATTTATCGAAGAAAATTC
>ERZ772917.498-NODE-498-length-27686-cov-5.302776_pt1 | contig 27686 bp, 25 predicted proteins | sample MGYA00511187_ERZ772917 | MGnify/ENA primary metagenome ERZ772917 (study PRJEB29015, sample SAMEA2737925) | human oral metagenome | biome: human oral; feature: human-associated habitat; material: dental | place: China | collected 2012 ...
AAGCGACCCACGGTAGGTCGCTTCGACGACCCACAGTAGGTTTTTTTGAGGGGTAGAGGAAGGAATGAAATTGGGGGTGACTAGATCGTCTTCTGATCGCCTTTGGTGGATTGAGTATGAAGCTCTCGGAGTCGCAGGGGATTCCCTCGCTGGATCGGTCAAGCTTCCCGATAGTGACCTCTTCTGCCTTGAGTTTGCCTCTTCCTGCCTCTAATTATGGTGTGATCAGTCGTATAATACCGAAGATTATAGCCAATTTGCTTATCTTTGCACAAATCTTGCCAATGCGAGCAATCAAATAAATTATTGACTATGTTACTCCATAAAGAAGGGCGAGGCCCTCTCATTAGCTTTGCGATCATCCTCATAGGGATCAATGCCTTTATTGCTCTTTTTGGTGGGGCCTTTAGCCTCGTTTCCGTTGTACTCTCAGTACTCTTCTACATCGGTGTACTGAATTTCTTCCGCTATGAGCCTCGCAAGCATTCGACGGGCGATCTCGAGATCGTTTGTCCTGCAGATGGTCGTGTCGTCGTCGTCGAGGAGACGGAGGAGACGGAGCTGCTAGGCTGCCGCTGCCTGCAGGTGTCGATCTTCATGAGCGTCTTCGATATGCATGTGAATTGGATCCCTTGTAATGGGATCGTCGAGCATGTATCGCACAACGATGGTCGCTTCCTCTCGGCTCACCTTCCTAAGAGCAGTACGGACAATGAGCGCTCTTCGGTCATCATCCGCTCTGAGGGAGGGGATCAGATCCTCGTTCGTCAGGTAGCAGGTGCTATCGCCCGTCGTATCGTCACCTATCCCGAGGTAGGAAGTCGTGTGGGTATCAATGAGAACCTAGGCTTCATCAAGTTCGGCTCTCGTGTGGACCTCTATCTCCCTCTCGGTACTCAGGTGCATGTCAAGGTCGGACAGCATGTCAAGGGGAACATCACCGACATCGCCACGCTACCTCGCTAAGCTTTATTCCTTATTATATTCTCTCTTGCAATGAGTATCAAGAAGCATATCCCTAATATGCTGACCTGTGGGAACCTCCTCTCGGGCTCGTTGGCTTTGGTCTTCACGCTCCATGAGGGTCGTCCCGATATAGCCGCTTGGCTGATCGTGCTCTCCGCTGTCTTTGACTTCTTCGATGGGCTTGTGGCTCGACTCCTAGGGGTAGCCTCTGCCATCGGTAAGGATCTAGACTCACTGGCTGATGTGGTGAGCTTTGGCCTAGCGCCTGCCGGTCTCGTCTACTACGGTCTGTATCAGATCGACCCAAATAATGTACTGAACTACGGGGTCTTCCTCATCGTAGCCTTCGCTGCACTTCGTCTGGCGAAGTTCAATAACGATACTCGTCAGTCTACGTCCTTCCTCGGGCTACCCGTCCCCTCCAATGCCCTCTTCTGGCTGGGAGCTTCGGCTGCGCTCCCTTCGTTCGCCCTCTCAATAGGTGCCCTGCCTACGCTCATCACCTATCTGGTGCTGACGGTCATCCTCTCCCTGCTGATGGTGAGCGAGCTGCCGATGTTCTCCTTCAAGCTCTCCAAGGCTCCGCTCTCCGCTCTGTGGCGACAGCTCTTCCTTGTGGCCTTTGCTATTGTGGCAGTCCTCCTGCAGGGATGGTTCGGATGTAGCTTGACGATCATCATCTACCTCATCCTCTCTCTGCTACCTGAGCCTAAGGGACAGAAGGCCTAAGAGAAGCTGTTGGCACGCTCTTTGATACGGGATCAGTATATATCCCTTAGAATAGAAAAGACTGTATGAGCCTCTTGATATTTCTTCTGATCCTAGTGATCCTCTTCTTCTTCTGGCCTCGCATCCAGACGTGGTTATTCGTTAAGCTCCTCCAGCGTGTCCAGCGCCGTATGTCAGAGGCTGCAGGGCAGTCGCAGTACTATGATCCTCGAGGGGGACAAAGAGCTCCTGAGTCCGATCGTGAGGCTTCGGCTTCGACCGAAGAGCGACAGAAGCAACGGCTAGACAATATCGAGGCTCGCAAGTTCGATCGCTCCTCCAGCGATGACTATGTAGACTTCGAGGAGCTCCCCGAGGAATAGCGGAGCATCCCTTTACTTCCCCATCTAAGAGGAGGGCTAAGCATGAGCTTAGTCCTCCTCTCTTTTTGTCTGGAGCGCTGGGAGGAAGGGTAGCCCTCTCCTTTGCTGATGGGAAGCGGGCTAGGCCAAGGTGTGGAGGGAGATCTAGGAGAGCCCTAAATAAAACCTACGGTAGGTCGGCGTACCGATGCACGGTAGGTCGTCGAGGCGACCCACAGTAGGTTTTCGGAGCGACCTACCGTAGGTCGCTTTTTGAGGGTCTGGGTAGGGCTCGCTCCGAAGGGCTAGCAAGGCTTCGGTAAGTGCCCCCTAGAAGCCTAAGTAGTAGCTCTGGCGGATAGGATAAGGTGAATAGTTTGTACTTTTGTACAACTAGTCGTATATGATCATATAAGTAAGACAAAGAGCAAGCCCTATGATACCTCACGACACAGAGCATCATGAGCACCACGAGCATCTCCATGGGGAGAAGTGCTCTGGGGGACACTCCCATGCCCATGTGCATGGCCATAGCCATGGTCATGGCCACCATCATCACCATCACCACCATGCAGAGGGCAATATCCTCATTGCCTTCCTGCTGAACCTCTTCTTCGCCATCATCGAGCTCATCGGGGGGCTGTACACGGGTAGTGTCGCCATCCTCTCCGACTCGCTCCATGACCTCGGAGACTCCTGCTCCCTAGGGGTAGCTTGGTATCTAGAGCGTCTCTCCAAGAAGGGACGAGATCGCCACTTTAGCTATGGATACAAGCGCTTCTCCCTCCTTGGCTCTCTGCTGATCTCGACGATCCTCCTCGTGGGATCCTTCTTCGTCATCAAGGAGTCGATCGAGCGGATCATCGAGCCTGGTGACCCTCATGCGGGAGGGATGTTTATCCTAGCGATCTTCGGCCTCTTGATCAATGGCTTTGCTGCTTGGCGTATGAGTGGAGGGACTTCGCTCAATGAGCGCTCCATGCGCCTGCACCTCATGGAGGACGTGCTAGGATGGATCGCTGTGCTCATCGTCAGCGTCGTGATGTACTTCTTCCCCAGCTTCAAGATCCTTGACCCCCTGCTCTCGCTCGGGATCACCGCTTGGATCCTCTACAATGTCTACTTCAATCTCCGAGACAACTTCCTCATCCTCCTGCAGGGAGTCCCTGTGGAGGTCGATCTGGAGGCCTTCAGCCGTGAGGTAGAGGCGCTCCCTGGAGTCCTCTCCATGCACGACCTGCATATCTGGACGCTCAATGGGGAGCAGCATATCGCTTCGCTCCATATCGTCTACGACTGCAGCGTCCAGATGACCCCTCAAGCCCTTGCCGATCTCAAGGCGACAGTCCGCCAGATCGCAGGTGAGTATGCCCTCGGACATATCACCATCGAGCTCGACCCGCATGGCTGTAGCTGCGGTATGGAGAACTGCTAGTCGCTCCTACCTCAGCCCCATCGCTCCGCCTATTTCCATTAGATGAAGATAAGAACCTCCCTATCCCTCCTTCTTTTATTCCTGAGTTGGGCATCAGCCTTCGCCCAAGAGCCTCGACGTACTCCCTTCGATCCCTATCGTGTAGAGGAAGTGCAGGAGATCCCCGACGAGATCAAGATGGTTCGTGGCGACAAGCTCCGTGCCTACAAGATGATCCCCGACGTGGCTCGTGCTGTGCGTGTGGAGATGCCCGACACGCTCACGCACTATACCTTTGAGTACATCTCCCCCGAGTTTCGCTCGCTGGGCGTGTCCTACCAAGGGAACCTCAACCACGTGTGGCAGGCGAAGCTCTTCTTCGATCGTCCCCGCCGAGTCAGTGACTTCTTCTATCTGGATGGCTACCATCGGATGCTGTACACGCCCGAGGCGGTACGCTTCTACGATACGAAGACACCCTTCACCTTCGTACGCTACCAGCGCAACTTCCAGACCAATGAGAGTGCCGATGTCGTAGCAGGAGACTTCGGGGTAAACCTCGGGAAGAGCCTCAATGTGGGGGCTAACTTCGACTATCAGAATATCGGGGGATTCTATACCCAAGCACGTAGCAAGGATGCCCGCTATCGGGTCTTTGCTTCCTACCGAGGCGATCGCTATGAGCTCTATGCCTATGTAGCGAACGATTACTACAAACAGGAAGAGAATGGCGGGATCACTAATGCCGATTATATCTACAATCCCGAACGCTACACCAACAGCCGAACCAAGGTGGGCTCCCGAGATGTGCCCGTCTTGATCAATTCCGGTAACCTAACGAACCGTGTCCGCTCGGGCCACGGCTACTTAGCACATTCCTATCGCCTAGGTAGCTATCGGACTGCCCCTCGCAAGCAGGCTCCATCGTCTGATGCCGAAGGGATGCTCGTGAGCCAAGACTCCACTTACTTCGTCCCTGTCGGAGCGATCTCCCTCACCACGTACTACAACAAGCAGCGTAGGCGCTTCTTCTCCCATACGCAGAATGAGCTTTGGGGCACCGTCTTCGGTACGCCGACGATCACCCATAAGCGTAAGCAGTCGGATGGGACGGAGGAGAGCTACACCCTGCCCAATGACACGGCACAGCTCGTGACGCTGCAGAATACCGTAGCCCTCTCGCTGATGGAAGGCTTCCGCCCTTGGGTGAAGTTCGGACTCTCCGCCTATCTCCGCCACGAGAATCGCTGGGCAACGCTCCCCGACAGAACCACGCATCGCTATGCGAAGGACGTAGCTCTTAGCTCGACCTTCATCGGTGGGCTCATCGAGCGCCGTGAAGGTACGGGGCTGAATTTCTCCGCTCGTGGTGAGCTGGGCATCCTAGGCGATGATCTCGGAGCCTTCAAGCTGGAGGGGGATATTCGTACGGCCTTCCGCCTCTTCCGCAAGCGCTTTGCTCTGGAGGCAGATGCCTATGTGGACAATGCTCGCCCCTCCTACTTCGCAGCGCATCACCACGGCACCTATGGCTGGTGGGACAAGGATCTGAAGTTTACCCGTCGTGTAGAGCTCGGGGGGAAGGTCCACCTAGCCTCTTGGGGCACGAGCCTAGAGGCACGCACAGCGAGCTTGCAGAACTATATCTACTTCGACTCCAAGGGCGAGACACAGCAGCATACAGATCTGATGCAGGTCCTCTCCTTCAGAGCTCGTCAGATGGGCTCTACGGGCCCTCTCAACTGGGAGCTCGAAGCCGCCTACCAGCAGAGCTCGAATACTTCGGTACTTCCCCTCCCCTTGATCACGGCTGCGGCCGATGTCTATCTGCGCTTCCTCATAGCTAAGGTCATGCGTGTCGATCTTGGGGTGAAGGGCTATTGGCACACGGCTTACAAGGCTCCCTATTACCTGCCGACGAACCAGCAGTTCGCCCTGCAGACCGAGGGCAATGTCGGGGGAGAAGCTCCGCTACTCATCGCCTATGCCAACTTCCGTCTCAAGCGTGCTCGCTTCTTCCTCCAGATGTACAATGTCGGTGAAGCGCTCATGGCCAACGAGCGTCTCTCCATGTACAAGTACCCCTACAACCCCATGCACCTAGCTGCAGGCGTGGTCGTAGACCTCAATAATTAGTTCCTCATTCCTTTCCTTCGCTAGCTATGCCGAAGTTCCGTCTGAATGTTCGCCTTGTGGGCTATACTCTTGCCCTAATCTTGGCTATCGGGCTCATGCTCTATCTCCGCCAGCAGGGTAGGGGAAGTGATCGGAGTGCCTCTGGCTTGGAGGTTGTCCGAAGGGATTATCCAGAGGTGCGTAAGGAGGGTATCCTTCGCCTGCTCGCCGCCTATGGCGAAGGGGGCGAAGTCCAGGGAGGTCGCCTCACGGGCTCGATCTACGAACTAGCGCAGCATCTGCAGTCGAGAAGTGGCCTACGGGTAGAAGTCATCCTAGAGAATCGTTGGGATGAAGCACTGAAGAAGCTCGCTTCGGGAGAAGCGGATCTAGTAGCCCGCCCGCTGACACATACCTCAGAGGTCGATACGACGCTCTTCATGCTCTTTGCCGAGCAGACCTCGGGACCGATTTATCTCGTACAGCGCCGCTCGGATAGCACGAACCACATCTCCCAGCAGGTCGAGCTCGCAGGTCGCTCCATTACCCTCCCGAAGGCTTCTCCGCTTCGCCTCTTCCTAGAGCATCTAGGTGAAGAGATCGGAGATAGCCTACACGTGCAGATAGACACCGTCTATGCGGCGGAGCAACTGGCCATGCAGGTCGCTGCGGGATCGATCAGCTACACGGTGTGTACCTCGCCCGAGGCGAAGCGCTTTGCTCGCATCTTCCCCGAGCTGGATTGCACCCTTCCCTTGAGCTATTCCGTGCGCACGGCTTGGCTCATGCGTCGAAGTTCGCAAGCGCTACGGGATAGCCTCCTCGTCTGGGGAGCTGTGCGCTAAGGTTAAGCACCACCTTCCTCCCCTCATTTCCCCGCATCGGGACAAGGCGCTCTCTACTCGTCCAAGGAGTAGGGAGCGCCCTGCTTTTAGGCTTTCCTCAGAAGGGTGTAAAAACGACCTACGGTGCATCGCCTTTGCGATCCACGGTAGGTCGCCTGACCGATGCACGGTAGGTCGTCGAGGCGACCCACAGTAGGTTTTTTCGGCGACCTACCGTGGGTCGTTTTTTGACCCTCCCGAAACGCCCTCTGCAAGCGGGCTCTGGATGCGTCTTCTTTTGCCTCAGAGGAAGGAGAAGAACGTCGTTGAAAGTGTCCCTTACCACGTACGAGAGAAACGGGCTCCATCTACCCCGATGTAAGCCTCCAATCTCTCTGCCTAAGTAAATGTCGTTCGCTCTACCTTCTCTTTCGTACGTTCCTGCCGAAATGCTACGTTAGTCTCGTAGAAACCCATTTGCAGATGAGGCACGTCGGTGCTACATTTGCGGGAAACTCACCCATCGTATGAAGAAGACTGTTTTTGCCTTTACCCTCGTGGCTGGACTCTGCTTCGCATCCTGCGGAGAATCCTCCAACGGGGGAGGTATCCCCACCCCTACACCGGACAACAAAGACCCTAAGAACATCCAAGAAGTGGAGCAACTCCTGCGCTCCGCTGGCCACGTCGCTGAAGCTGCCGAAGATAAGCTGACAGCTAAAGCTATTGGCTCACCAACATCAGTGCCAGCCTTAAGGCATGAGATGGAGCATGCCGGGAGTAGGACGGACTGCGATAGAGTCACTCAGACAATGCGCTACGAACGAACCTCTCGTTCTGGAGACTTCGTTGTGCTCGATTCGTGGCCTAGCGTCGTGTGGCCTGGGTGCTTCATCCAGGGGAAATCAATCCGAGGTAAGGGTGCACCTACAGCTATTCCCTATATCACAAAGCGCCAGTCTGGACGTATTAGTCTGCAGACTGTTTCAGGTGTTCTGTCTGTAGGTAGTGGCGGAGAAGGCCTCTGGTATGAAGAGATCCAAGAGATGCGTGAGAATGAGGTGAGCCAAGCACAATCTAGGCTCGTTCGTCACTGGCTGGAGAGTGGTGCCCCAGCGAGCACTTCCTACTCGCTACAGGTCGTACACAGCCCCGAGGAAGCGATGATCGCTAGTGGAATCGACCTCGACAAGAGTGGAGAGAAGCTCAAGACCTTCCTCTCTTCGGGTTTTGATAAGAAGAAGGCTCATGTCCTTGTGAAGCTATATCAGCGCTTCTACACCCTTGGCTATGAAGATCCTGAAGGTGGGGGTAAGGGCACTTTCAAATCTACGATTGAACAAGCTGATTTAGCCCCCTACATAGGAGCTGGAAACCCTATCTGCTACGTGTCTTCGGTAACTTATGGGCGTGCCTACTACTTTCTCTACGAGAGTAGCGAAAGTGCTAGTGCACTCCTTGGTGTCCTCTCTTCTAGGTTTAAGGATTTCCAAGCTGGGCTACCTGTAGCAAAGAGCACAGTGATCAGCAAGAGTCAAGTCAGGATGCTGGAGCTGGGTAGTAGTGCTAACGGTAGTCAGGGTGCTGTGATTTCCCCAGAAAAGGTCTTCACGCTACTCAAGGAAAGAGCACAGCCTTCATCTAAGAACATAGGGGAGCCCATCTCTTTCTCTATTAAACACCTCCATGAAGCCTTGCCCGTGCGTATGTCTAATAGCCTAAGCTATTCCTACGATAAGGTATCTTTCATCCCAAGAAGAAAGAACAATAACGTAGCTATTTCCCTAAAGGATGTCGTGGTGGAAACCAGCACTAAGGGAATGTGGATTGCATCAACTAGAGGGCAGGTTAAAGTTACCGACGCATCGGTCAAATATGCAAGCACAGAACATTCGGATACGACGGAGCCCTTATTGTTTAGATCACAAGACGAGAGACCTCAAGCGGGCCTACGTAGCACATCCTATCTGGTAGCTAATAAGAATGCCTCCTTAGACTGTGATGTCTTTGGTAAGAACCATTACAACCTGGCTACCCTCATCGTAGATCTCGAGATTCGCCCCGAAGCTTACAATCGAAATGGTGGGCGAGTAGGTCAGAGCCCCCAGCGGGTGACCCTGAAGCGTACCTTCCGCTACGACGAGGCAAATCGCCAGTGGAAGCCCCTCGTCGACGGAGCAAATATGGGAGGCGACGCTTTCCACACGCTTACGACGACACGCACCTTCGAAGGGCTCACCTTGGATATACGAGCGAACTTCTCCTTCTTTGTCGATAACAGACTCATCGAATAGGGGATCTTCCCTAATCGCTTACAGCCTTCCCCGCCTTGCCGAGAGCAGGGCGGGGAAGGCTCGTTTTATGCCCTTTAGCCAGCCACCACAGAGGTGTGAAAAAACGACCTACGGTGCATCGCCTTTGCGATCCACGGTAGGTCGGCGTACCGATGCACGGTAGGTCGTCGAGACGACCCACAGTAGGTTTTTTCGGCGACCTACCGTGGGTCGTTTTTTGACGCTCCCGAAACGCCCTCTGGAAGCGGGGAGTAGGAGCCCCCGATACATATTATCCGTACCTTTGTCAGAAGCGCAGATTATCCCCGATCTGAGCACTGTATATATACGACGTAGATGAATAAGTTCAAGGGTTTCCTTTTCGGGATGACCGCCTCCTCGACATTTGGGCTCCTCCCGCTCTTCACACTCCCCGTCATGAGCGAAGGTCTGACGACTAATAGCATCCTGTGCTATCGGATGCTCTTCGCCTCGGTGCTGGTGGCGGTGCTGATGCAGGTACGGAAGATCGCCTTCCGCACGAACCTGAAAGAACTCCTTTGGTTTGCCTTCCTTGGCTTCTTCTACTACGGCTCAGCGTCACTGCTCTTCCAAGCCTATGGGACGATGTCCAGCGGTATGGCTACGACCCTGCACTTCCTCTATCCCGTCGGGGTAACCTTGATCATGGCCTTAGTCTTCAAGCAGCGGCCTTCGCCCTTCACGATACTGGCGATTATCCTTGGTCTCTCGGGGGTAGCGCTCCTTTCGCTCAAGGAGAGTGGTGGCTCTTCTTCGGCCTCGTTCGTCGGGATCCTTCTGGTTCTGCTCTCGGGGCTCTCCTATGCGGCTTATCTGGTGACGATGAATAATGTGCGCCGTGTCCGTGAGTCGAACAACCTTAAGCTCACCCTCTACGTCCTTATCTTCAGTGCCCTCTTCTTCCTCCTAGACACAAGTCTGAGCGGAGGGCTACAGATGATACCTAGTGGTCGAGCACTGACGGACCTCTTGCTTCTGGCCTTCCTGCCTACGCTGGTCTCCAACCTAGCACTTGTGCGAGCAGTCAAGAGTATCGGCTCGACGCTCACCTCGGTGCTGGGGGCGATGGAGCCACTGACGGCAATCGTCATCGGGGTCGTAGTCTTCGGCGAAGAAGTGACGGGACCGATGGCTCTGGGGATCCTCTTGATCCTCCTTTCGGTCACGATCATTGTCCTCTCCCCACTCCTCGATAAGAATATCGCAGATCGACTGCGCCGACTCTCTAAAAGGTCGATTACACGACAATAGATTTGGCAAAGTCAAAACATATCTCTTAATTTGTAGCCAAGAGTTGGGTCTCATCGCTCGACCTTACCATAAAGATTCATATTAACGTAGTGTAAACAAAGTCGCCTATCGAGTAAGCTATACATATCTACAAAATGTAAGTCTATCGCTAGCCCACCTTCCCCAGCTTCGGCCCGTGATCTCAGCCGTAGGGATAGGGTAGGATTAGCCTAATACATAAGACGACAATGAGACGATATGAAAGCATGAGCGACGACCAGCTGGTCGACCTCTACTCTCTAGGTACGAACGAAGCCTTCGATACGCTTCTTCTGCGCTACGATGCCTATGTACATACGACGATCCGCTATTGGGTCACGGACGAAGATCTCGTAGAGGATATCTTCCAGGATACCTTTATTAAGGTCATGATGACGATCCGCCAAGGACGCTATACGGCCGAGGGCAAGTTCAGAAGCTGGATCGGGCGCATCGCCCACAACCTAATCATGGACCACTTCCGCCGTCAGCGTGCTCGTGGCCAAGAGCAGACGATCGAAGGGGCTTCCGGAGAAGATCTACTTCTCACGATCCAGATCCCTTCTCCAGAGGCCACTGCCGAGGAGCGTCTGATCATGGGCGAATATGTCGATGAACTAGGCGAAGGTATCAGCATGCTCTCCGAAGAGCAGCAGCAGGTCGTGCGCCTGCGCTACTGGGAAGAGAAGAGCTTCAAGGAAATCGCCGAAGAGACAGGTGTCAGCATCAATACGGCACTCGGTCGTATGCGCTATGCCCTACAGCACCTGCGTCGCCATGTGCGTCAGTAGTTCGCCGCTACCGCTCGCCAGCCTCCCTATCCAAGTAAAGTATTCATGACCCTCAGACGCTTGACGCTCGGAGCTCTCACGCTCCTCTTATGCTTCCTTCCCCTTGCCCTTAGGGCGCAGGAGGGGGCGGTGCAGCGTCAGCCTTACCTCGACCTTCGGCGCTACTACCTAGGCTTCCGCTTTGGCCTTCATGCCGAAGACCTTCGGCTTACCAATTCGGGCCGAACGAATATCGAGGGAGGACAGCTCTGGGCTGATACCCCCGAGTATCACCCCAGCTTCAGCGTGGGGCTCGTAGGGGGATGGGTGCTCGTGCCTAACCTAGAGCTCCGCCTTATGCCTACGCTTCATATAGGCGATGTCCCAGTAGCTTATACCGACGGGACGAAGAGCGTCCAAGAGATGAACGTGCGCACGAACTACCTCCAGCTCCCATTGGAACTCAAGTGGGGAGCTATCCGCTGGGGCAACTATCGTCCGTATATCTCGGCAGGTCCCTATGCCTCCCTTTCCTTCTCGGGAAAGGATAAGCTCCTTCGCCTCAAGCCTCTAGATTATGGGCTGAGTATCGGGGCGGGGTGTGATATTTACTTCTCCTTCTTCAAGCTTTCCCCTCAGCTCTCCTTCCACTACGGGCTAGGGAACGTCCTCGAGACCGACCGCCCCGACCTCCAAGGGGATAGGCGCATACGCTTCACCGAAGCGCTACAGTCGGCATCGACACGGATGATCCTCCTCTCTCTGAGCTTTGAGTAGAGCCCCCATTCCCTGTGCTTTAGAGACTTTTGCCTATCTTTGTGTAGAATGGTTCGCTCTGAAGGGCGAGAATTTAAAGAAAGAATAGTATGAAAAGATTAGGTTGGATATTGGGTGCACTCCTGCTCTGTGTGGGCTTCGTCATCGCACAGAATAGTAAGGGTGCAGTCATCAGTTCTCCCGCTCCTGAGTTTGACTTCGGGGTGATCAAGGAGGCAAATGGAAAGGTCTCTCATACCTTCGTCATCAAGAACATTGGGGATGCGCCCCTCGTGATAACCCGTGTGGCCACCCCTTGCGCTTGCACGACACCAGAGTATAGTCAGGAGCCCATCGCTCCAGGGAAGGAAGGTCGTATCATCGTCACCTTCAACCCCGCAGGACGCCCTGGCCCCTTCTTCAAGAACGTGGCGGTCTACAGCAATGGCCGTGATGGCGCCTTCACCCTGCGTATCAAGGGAAAGGTAGAATAAGTGCAAGGAGCTACCCTTCGGGAGCTCACTTAGAATACTCAAGAACGAGAAGTCATCTCAGCTAAGACGCTGGGGTGACTTCTCTCTTTTTATATAAGTGGCTCTCTTATCCTTGAGCAGCTATCTCCCTTATTCTTGAATTGATGCTGCTCTTATTCTTGCGTAGGTACTTCCCTTGTTTTCGGATAGGAGCTTCTCTTGTCCTCGACAGGGTGCTACCCCAATTTTTGTATGGGGGGCTTCCTCTTCCCTAGGCTAGCTCTCCTTTTATCTTAGGCTAGGTGCTTCTTTTGTCTTCAGAGGGGTGTTCGCTTTATTCTCGTAGGGGTGCTGCCTTTCTCTCAGCCAAGGTGCTAGCCTTTTCCTAAAATAATAAGGAAGTCTGCGTAATTGATTGTACCTTTGTATTGTAAATCTTTTAAGGAAATATGAGCAGTATCCCCTTTGACCTCTCCCAAATCCGTGCTTTTGTCCTCGATATGGATGGCGTGGTGAGTGCTACGGTCAGCCCCATTGGCCCCGATGGCATGCCTATGCGTACTGTCAATGTCAAGGACGGCTATGCGATGCAGTATGCAGTCAAGCAAGGCTATACCTTGGCCATTATCTCTGGCGGAGCGAGTGAAGCTATGACACAGCGCTTTCGCCAGCTGGGAGCTGCCCATATCTACATGCGTGTCTCCGACAAGGCTGCTCAGCTTGAGATCCTCTGTCGTGAGTCAGGTCTCCGTCCCGAAGAGATCGCTTATATCGGGGATGATATCCCAGATATTCCGATCATGAAGCTCGTGGCTCTGCCCTGTGCACCTGCCGATGCCGCTCCCGAGGTGAAGAGTATAGCTACCTATATCTCCCTCTGCGACGGAGGCTATGGTGTCGTCAGAGATGTCATCGAGCAGACCCTGCGTGCTAATGGCCATTGGTCGCTCTCAGCAGGCTTTGGCTGGTAGCACACCTCCCTCCTCTTATCCGTCTATGTGGCAGCACCTCAGTAAGTATCGCATCATCCTAGGCTCACAGTCGCCCCGCCGAGTGGAGCTTCTTAAGGGGCTGGACTTGCCCTTTGAGCAGGTCCTCCTTGAGGGAGTGGATGAGTCTTATCCTGCTACTCTTCGTCCCGAAGAGATCCCGCTCTACATAGCTCAACATAAGGCCGAATCCTACCGGCCAATGCTCGATGATCAGACCCTGCTGATCACGGCAGATACCCTGGTCTTCATCGAAGACCAAGTCCTAGGGAAGCCCCAGAGCGAAGAAGAAGCACGAGCAATGCTTCGTCTGCTCAGTGGGCGAGCACATTCGGTCACGACAGGCGTGACGCTCACGACCACCGAGCGTATGGAGAGCTTCTCCGACACTGCTACGGTGGAATTCCTTCCTCTAGCGGACGAAGAGATTGATTACTATGTCCGCCACTACCATCCGCTTGATAAAGCTGGAGCCTATGGGATCCAGGAATGGATAGGCTATCGGGCTATTCGGCGGATCGAAGGCTCCTTCTATACCGTCATGGGACTTCCTGTCCATCTGGTCGGTCAGTACCTCAGAGCATTCTAAAACAGATATACTACATAAACATATGTACACACAGATAGTAGGGGGGCGTATCTATACACCCTCTGGTTGGATCGATGGAGGCTCTGTCCTCGTCGAGGGCAAGAAGATCAAGGCTGTCCTGAATACGGACCTTCCGATCGAAGGAGCTCGTAAGATCGATGCCCGAGGCTCCTACATCATCCCTGGTGGGATTGAGACCCACGTCCACGGGGCTGCAGGGGCAGACTACATGGACGGCACGGTCGAAGCCTTCCGCACCGCCTCTGATTATCACTTGCAGCATGGGACGACGACGATCTTCCCTACACTCTCTACCTCCAGCTACGAGACCATCATGAAGGGGATCGAATGTACGGAGGTCCTGATGAAGGACGAAGAGTCTACCGTCGAAGGTCTTCACCTCGAAGGTCCCTACTTCTCCGTAAAGATGGCTGGGGCACAGCTACCCGAGCTCATTCGTCCGGCTCGCCCAGAGGAATACACCAAGATCATGGATCGTGGCATGGGCATCATCAAGCGTTGGGACGCGGCACCCGAGATAGAAGGGACGCTGGAGTTCGGCCGCTATGTCAAGGAGCGTGGTGTCGTCGTAGCTCTGGCGCACACCGAAGCGAATGACAAGGATGTCAAGGCTGCTTGGGAGCATGGCTATACGCTAGGGACGCACTTCTACAATGCGATGAAGGTCTCTCACAAGGTCGGTATCTACAAGGTGCCTGGTGCCGTAGAGACGATCCTCGATATGCCCGACTTCGACATCGAAGTCATCTGTGATGGCATCCACGTACCTCCCGTGATGGTGCATCTGGCTTATGCCGTGAAGGGGCGCGAACACATGGCGCTCACGACCGATGCCCTGCTCTATACGGGCACGGTGGACTTCAAGGATCCTACGGGGCATGCGATCGTAGAGGATGGAGTCTGCAAGCTCTCTGACCGCTCGGCACTAGCAGGGAGTATCGCTACGATGGACCTACTGATCCGTACGGCGGTGCAGAAGGCGAACATCCCTCTGATCGACGCTGTATATATGGCTTCGTACACACCTGCCCGCATCATGGGTATCCAAGATACCAAGGGAAGCCTAGAAGAAGGTCGTGATGCCGATATCCTCTTCCTCGACGAAGATCTTCACCTGCACTTCGTCATGCACCGTGGACGTGTCGTCCGTGGCGAAGAATACTGGGCTTAGTCTCAGCTTACCCCTAAGATAAGGATGCCTCATGCTCTAGGAGCATGGGGCATCTTCGTTTATCCCCATGAGGGTGGGTTTGAGGGGTGAAAATCAGCATTTCTAGGTATTGAGTGGGCTGGGGAGAAGTACTAGTTTTGTCCCGAATATATGTAAGGCTTCGGCCAAGAAACTGAATAAACCATGGGACAAATCAATTTAGAGGGGCTTGGAGCTGTCCAAGAGACCCTGATCATTCCGCTAGCGATGCGTGCGCTGGACCTCAAGAGCAAGCGTCCGATCCTCGGCGATGAGCGAGCAGCGAGACTCTACGAAGAGATTACTTATAGCGATAAGAAGTTCGCCCCTAAGAAGAGCCCTAGTTACTACGGCTGTCTCAAGCGGGCAGGCTATATGGACGGTGAGCTCATTCGCTACGCTCGAGAGCTGCATGCCCAAGGCAAGCCCTTCGTCACCGTCAATGCTGGCTGTGGGCTAGATACCCGAGGAGAGCGCATAGCTGGGGCGACCTACGGCGCTACCCACTACGATGTGGACTTCCCTAATGTCATCGAGCTACGTCAGCAGCTCTTGGGGGAGAGCGCTACGGCTCTAGGCTCGGACTTGCTGGAGGAGGATTGGCTCGCTCGGATCGCAAGTGAGATCACGCCTGAGACGCAGGTCCTCATCACGATCGAAGGGGTCTTCGCCTACTTCACCCTAGAGCAGATCCAGCTTTTGCTTGAGCATCTGCACCGCTACTTCGCAGGGCGCTGTGTGCTGGTCTTCGATGCGCTCAGTAGCTTCTGGGCAGGGCGATCCAAGATGCACGACACGCTCAAGCACATGGAGGCGACCTTCGTCGGGGGCATTGACTCGGAGGAGGATATTCTGCGTCTCTTGCCTCAGGCGCAGTTTGAGCGGAAGAAGGCGGTCGTCGATCTGATGGCGGAGGTCTGGTGGGTCGCTCACTTGATGCAACTGACTAAGAAGATGCGGGAGAGCACGCAGATCTTTACCTTCCGACTTTGATGTAGCGGGTACTTATTCCGCCTTTTAGCCAATCGCCCCGCTTGTATCCTCTGGGTACAAGCGGGGCGATTTGATTTGCAGGGAGCGTTGAGCGCTCTTCTACGAGACTCTCCCTTCGACCAAAGAGAGGTATTGGCTTGACGACACCGAGACCTTAGCCCAAGAGGCGGGCGGGAAGGAAGGCTTGTGTTTGGCCTTTAGGAGAAATCACCTTTGCTTCGGATAGCTTCGAGGGATAACTTCTATGCAGATGTTGCCTTTAGACGAGGAGCAGGGTCAGCAGATAGCCTCCGAAGACGAGCCAGATATAGAGCCCCGAGGCTAGGAGGAAGGCCTTAGCACCCGACTGACGGAACTTCGCCAGTGTGGCATCCATCCCAATGGCTGTCATCGCCATCGTCAGAGCGAAGGTGTCGAGCTTCTCGATCACGCCCGTCACCTCACGATAGAGGCTCTCGAAGCTGTAGTTCTGCGCTAGCGTGAAGAGGAGGGAATTGATGAGGACGACCCCAACGAAGTAGAAGGCAAACCAAGGGACTTGGATCTTCCCCGAAGCTTCTCCGCCGCTCTTCCTTCGCCCTCGGCCGAGGAGATAGCTTAGGGCAAGGAGGGAAGGGGCAAGGAGGATCACACGGATCATCTTGGTGATGGTCGCTGTGTCCGCTATATCGGGGCTCATCGCAGCCCCAGCGCCGACGACATGCGCCACCTCGTGGACAGTAGCTCCCGTGTAGATACCTATCCCCTTGGGAGAGAGCGCATCGAGTAGCCCCGAGCGGTAGAGTAGGGGGTAGGCGAACATCGAGAGCGTGCCGAAGAGAACCACCGTGGCGACAGCGACGACCGTCTTGTGGGGCTTAGCTCCTACGACGGGCTCCGTGGCGAGTACGGCGGCTGCCCCGCAGATAGCCGAACCCGAAGAGATCAAGAGGCGCTCATCTTGGTCCAGCCCAAGGAGCCGACCGAGAAAGTTCCCGAGGATGAACGTGCCTAGGACGATGAGGCTATCTATCAGGATCGCTTCCTTCCCCACGAGGAAGACGAGGCTGAGCGTCAAGCGGAAGCCGTAGAAGACGATCCCAGCACGTAGAATTTGCTTGCTTGCGATCTTCAGCCCGCCATCCCAGTTTTCGGGGAACTTCGAGCGCACGGTATTGGCTAGGATCATCCCGAGGACGACACCGAGGATCATGGGGCTAAGGCTCAGTTGGCGGAAGGTAGGGAGCTGTGCAAGGACAGTGACTAGGAGCGCCAGCGCAGCTACGAGGAGCAGTCCATAGACGGATCCTCTAGGTAAGGGTTTCATCTTGTGTATCTCTTAGTTGAGCGTATGTTTTACCCCGCAAAGGTAGGGCTTCTCCGTCGAATGGACTTCGTCTAGACGGGGAATGAAAGGGCACCCGCTTCGCTTCCCCGATCGAAGGCAGTCGTCTTCCCCAGCCTTCGCCTTGGGTTCGTCGATTTTGATGCTCGGGAGGTACTACTGCTGCCTCCCCCGAGGTACTACTGAAAACTCTTTTGAGGCGCTACTGCTCCCTGCCTCGGAGTGTGCATCCCCGATATTCAGCGGGAGAGGAAGCGGGCGGACGAAGGGAGGACTTGTGGATAATAGATGAAGTCTATTAGGGGTGCTTGTTCGGTCTATGGATGTGGATAAGTCATTCCTCTGCTTCTTCGGTCTCTTCTCTAAGCGTGTGGCTAAGCGAGAAGGGGCTTCCCTACCTTCCCCGAGAAGTCCTCAGTTGACCCCCAAAGAGGGGGTGCAGAGGGGGAAGGACCATAGTGCAAAATTGCGGTTTTCATTGTAGCTTTGCACAACATTTTCAGTGGGGCTCTCCTGGAGGGCTTCCTATCATTACCTCAACATTTCCCCCATCATGACAGAGAGCAAACGTGCTTTATCTGAATACGTTTACCAAAGTAAGTATTCCCTTTTCCGTGAAGATCTAGGTCGCAAGGAGACCTGGGAAGAGAGTGTCGAGCGCATCCGCCAGATGCACCTGACGCACCTCGAGCGTTTTGCGCCCCAAGCCCTAGAGAACGAGTGGTTTATGACCCAGTTCAACGAGGCTATCGACTACTATAAGCAGAAGAAGTTCGTAGGCTCTCAGCGTAACCTGCAGTTCGGTGGCGAACCCGTACTGAAGTCTTCGGCTAAGTCCTACAACTGTAGCTACTCGCACTGCGACCGCCTCGAAGTCTTCCGTGAGACGGAATGGCTCCTTCTGAGCGGCTGCGGCTGTGGGCTCTCTGTCGAGCAGTCTCACGTGGACAAGCTCCCTCCTCTGCTCACGGCCGAGGAGCTCAACGAGGAGAGCGAAGCCTTCGTCATCGGTGACAGCATCGAGGGCTGGGCAGATGCGATCCATCGTCTCCTAGAGTATTACTTCGTAGCTGGAGTCAAGAAGCCCGTCTTCGACTATTCGGAGATCCGTCCCAAGGGGGCGAAGATTGCTGGTCGCTTCATCGCTCCTGGTCCTGATGGCCTTCGCCTAGCGCTGGACCGCATTCGCATCCTCCTGAAGGAAGCTGTCGCTGCGGGGCAGAAGCGCCTTTCGGCACTGCAGTGCACGGACATCATCGCCCATCTGGCGGACTCCGTCCTCTCGGGTGGCGTGCGTCGCTCGGCGCTGATGATCCTCTTCTCTCCCGAAGACAGCGAGATGGTGAACTGTAAGCACGGCGACTGGTTCACGACGAACCCCCAGCGTGCTCGCTTCAATATGTCTGCGGCGCTGAACCGCGGGGAGGTTGATCGTAGCCTCTACGAATCCCTCTTCCAAGCGATGCGTACCAGCGGTGACCCTGGGCTCTATTGGCGTGACAAGTTCGGCGTAGGGTGCAACCCTTGCTGTGAGATCGGCTTCTTCCCCACGGATAAGAATGGCGATACGGGTTGGCAGGTATGTAACCTCGCTTCCATCAACGGGCTTGAGTGCACGACGGAAGAGGAGTTCTACAAGATCTGTCGTTGCGCTTCGACGCTGGCCACAGTGCAGGCTACCTACATGGACTTCCCTTACCTAAGCCCTGCGACGACCAACATCATCAAGGCGGACCCCCTCATCGGTGTCTCCATCGGCGGGATCATGAACAATCCCCAAATCCTCACCAACAAGGATATCCTCGCAGTAGGGGCGATGCAGGTGCGCCAGCAGAACTCCCAGTGTGCACGCATCCTCGGCATCAACCCCGCAAGCCGCACGACGTGTGTCAAGCCCGACGGTACGGTGAGCCTCCTTCTTGGTATGACTTCCGGTATCCACGGAGCCTACGCCAAGCGCTACCTGCGCAGTGTGGAAGCCAACATCGAAGAGCCTAACCTCAAGGCCTACGAAGAAGCGAACCCCAAGGCCGTCCAGCCCAATATCTTCAAGCCCGCCACTGACAAGAAGATCTTCTTCCCCATCGAGGAAGGTGAAGAGACTCTGCTTCGCAGCGAACTCAGCGGTGTCAAGCTCCTCGAGTACGTCAAGCTCGTACAGCAGAGCTGGGTCATCCCCGGCATGACCGACATGGAGTCGCCCATCAAGAACAACGTCTCCAACACCGTCGACGTACCCAACGACCAGTGGGATGTCGTCTGCGACTGGGTTTGGGACAATCAGAACTACATCGCAGGGGTGACGTTCCTCTCGACCTACGGCGACATGGACCTTCCTCAGGCTCCCATGTGCAAGGTCTCTTCGGCCGAAGAGATCCTGCGTGAGTACGGGGTCGGTAGTATGTTCGCTTCGGGGCTTGTGGTCGACACGATCGAAGTCTTCGGCGACCTGTGGAAGGCTTGTGAGTCTGCGCAAGGTCGTGGTGAACAGCTCTTCGTCTCGGAGCATGCGGTCGATGAGTACATCCAGAAGCACCTGGCGGGCGATGCTCCCGAGCTCGAGCGTGAACACGTGCGTGGCATCCTTTCCTCCAAGCTGCAGGACAAGGTTGAGAACCTCGCCGCCAAGCGAGACATCGTTCGCCGTATCGAGAAGTTCGCCCACAACTATTATCGTGGCGACATCTACAAGGCGGTGAACGTGCTCAAGAGCGTCAACAACCTCCACCTCTTCGAAGTCCTCAAGAAGACGTACAAGCCCGTCGACTGGAAGAGCGTTGACTTCTCTGGCAAGCAGTACACCAATGCCGACGAACTGGGAGCTGTCTCCTGCGCTGGTGGTGCTTGCGAGATCAAGTAGCGCCTCCTAAGGCTCATCGCCTTCCTTTCCGAAGGCCCTCGCCCTCCTCTTCGAAGGCTGTCGCCTCCCCTTTTCGAGGCTCGCTGCCTTCCTCTTTGAAGGCCGTCGCCTTCCCTTCCTGAGGCTCGCCTCTAAGCAAAAGCCCCCGAGTAAGCTGACCTGCTTACTCGGGGGCTTCTTCGTTCATCGGGGGCAGGCCAAGGGCACTCTTGACTGAGGCGAAGGGCAAGGCGAGCAGTCTCCTTCGGCAGAAAAAGTTCCTCCGCTGGGGAAGGCGAAAAACGTTCAGTACACTGCAATTCATCTCCTCCCTTTGACGGAGAAGTTGCCGTCAATGCCGAAGAGATAATTGAAGGATGAGGTATTCATAGGGAATGGGTATCTTAGCGGATGAACTAAAAAAGGGAATGACAATGCTTGTAGAAATCTTAGGCTATCTATATATGGCTGTAATGGCGCTGTTCATGCTTCTGGCAATACTCTACTTGCTGATGATCCCCATCATAGCTGTGATCTCGTTTGTTGATGCCTTAAGAGGGAAGAAGCAGGGAGCCCTATCAGATAGCTTCCTTCTCTTCTGGTCGGCTCATAGTGAGGATTAGTTTCCCTTCTCCGACAGAACTAATCTAGCATTATCCCTGTGGCGAAAGGGGGAAGACGGAGAGGCGAAGGGGGTGGTTCGCTTCGGGGAGAACGGGCTCGCCTTCTGCGGGCGGAGCGGGAGGCAATCGAGGCACGCCGTAAGGATGGACCACCTAGATCGCTGAGGGGCTTTGCCTACAAAAAAAGTTGGCAGTAGGGAGGGGGTTGCTTCCCGCCCTACTGCCAACTCCTTTCAGAAAGCCAAACGCTCCCTTATTTCTTGTGTCTGAATACCAGATTAATTAGGAACAGAATGACGATGGCTCCGATAGCTCCGGTCAGGATCGAGCCAATCCAGCCTCCGCCGAGGGAGGTGTTGAATACCCTTTCAAGAAGCCACGCTCCCACGCCACTTCCGAGAATACCGACGACGATGTTCCCGAGAAGCCCTAGGCCGCTCCCCTTGTAGATAGTCCCACCGAGCCATCCGGCGATGGCTCCTGTGATCAGTGTTGTGATGACGCTCATAAGCTTTGATATTTAGTTCAGCCACGAAGGTAAGGATTATTGGCTGGGAAGCAAGGGGGCAAGGGCAGAGTGCCTTCGTCTTTGAGCGCAGCCTTCCCCCGAGGCCTCGCTACAAGTCCCCGCTGACCTTCCTATAAACTCACCTGCCTTTCCTACAAATCCTTCCCCGACCTTGCTATAACTCCCGCCCGACCTCCCTACAAAAGAAGCCTCCCCACCGCAAGCTGAGAGCTCGCAGTGGGGAGGCTTGGTCTTGACTTGGCTCGCCCCCGAGGAGGGAACTCAGCCCGTGCGGAAGACTATCCGCCGAAGTCGTCGAAGAAGAGCTGGCTACGCTCAACACCGAGGTTCTCAAGCATCACCTTCACGGCGTTGGCCATGGGGCCAGGACCGCACATGTAGTACTCGATGTCTTCGGGTGCGTCGTGATCCTTGAGGTAGTTGTCGTAGATGACCTGGTGGATGAAGCCCACGTAGCCCGTCCAATTGTCCTCGGGCTGAGGATCGGAGAGGGCGATGTGGAAGCTGAAGTTGGGGAACTGCTTCTCGATCTCACGGAAGTCTTCTTCGTAGAAGATCTCCTTCTTGCTTCGTGCACCGTACCAGTAAGAGACCTTACGGCCCGTGTGGAGCGTGCGGAAGAGGTGGAGGATCTGAGCACGCAGAGGAGCCATACCAGCGCCACCACCGATGTAGAGCATCTCAGCATCCGTGTCCTGGATGTGGAAGTCCCCGTAAGGACCACTCATGCGTACCTTGTCGCCTGGCTTGAGGGAGAAGATGTACGAGGAGGAGATCCCAGGAGAGACGGGTAGCCACTTGTGCGTAGCGCGGTCCATAGGAGGCGTGGCGATACGTACGTTGAGCGTGATGATGTTCCCTTCGGCGGGGTAGTTGGCCATCGAGTAAGCACGGATGGTCTCCGTGTCGTTCTTACACGTCAGGCTCCACATGTCGAAGTGATCCCAGTCGCCACGGAACTTCTCGTCGATGTCGTAGTCGGCGTACTTGATGTCGTACTTGGGGATGGAGATCTGCGCATAGCTACCGCTCTGGAAGTTCATCACTTCACCTTCGGGGAGCTTCACGACGAATTCCTTGATGAAGGTCGAGACGTTGCGGTTGGAGATGACTTCGCATTCCCATTCCTTCACGCCGAAGACCGACTCAGGTACGATGATCTGCATGTCTTCCTTGACCTTCGTCTGGCAAGCCAAACGCCAGTGGTCCTTCTGCTCCTTGCGGGAGAAGAAGCCTGTCTCCGTAGGCAGGATCTCTCCGCCCCCTTCGACGACACGGCAGCGGCACTGACCGCACGATCCGCTACCTCCACAAGCCGAGGAGAGGTAGATGTTTTCGCTCTGCAGCGTATTGAGGAGCGTACCTCCGATGGGTACTTCGGCTTCCTTCTCCCCGTTGATCGTGAGCTTGACATTGCCCGAAGGAATGAGCTTGTCCTTAGCGACGAGCAGGACGATGACAAGCACTAGCGTGAGCAGCAGGAAGACTGCTACGCTGACGAGTATAATCGTTGTATTCATTACTTAGAGTCTTCGCTATTACATCTTGACACCAGAGAAGCTGAGGAAGGCAATACCCATCAGCGCCGTGATGATGAACGTGATCCCAAGGCCACGCAGAGGCTTGGGGATGTCCGAGTACTGGATCTTCTCACGGATGGCAGCCATACCGACGATGGCGAGCATCCAACCAATCCCCGAGCCAAAGCCGTAGATCGTAGCTTCGCCGATGGTGGGGAACTCACGCTGCTGCATGAAGAGCGATCCCCCGAGGATGGCACAGTTCACAGCGATCAGCGGGAGGAAGATCCCCAGCGAAGCGTACAGCGATGGGCTGAAGCGCTCCACGAGCATCTCTACCAGCTGCGTGAAGGCCGCGATGACAGCGATGAAGATGATGAAGGAGAGGAAAGAGAGGTCGATACCTGCTGCTTCAGCTCCTAGGAGCCAATCCAGCGCCCCCTGCTTGAAGACCTTCGTCTCCAGCAGATAGTTGATCGGCAGCGTGCAGGTCAGGATGAACGTGACCGCAATACCCAAGCCAAACGAGGTCTTAACGTTCTTCGATACCGCCAGGAAGGAACACATCCCCAGGTAGTAGGCGAAGATCATGTTATCGATGAAGATCGACCTAAAGAATAAGGCTAATGAATCCATTCTTTGTTAGTTCTTATTTGTCGTGGGTGATTCTAGTTTTCTTGTAGCTCCTTGTTGTACGAGCGGTGGATCCAGATGAGTACCGCTACCGAGATGAGCGCCATAGGAGGCAGGATCATCAGCCCGTTGTTGACGTAGCCGTGGATCCCATCGGTGGCGTAGAAGCTCTGAGGGATGATCTGGAAGCCGAGGAGCGTACCTGATCCGAAGAGCTCACGGAAGAAGCCCACAGCGATCAGCACGATACCATAGCCAAAGCCATTGCCAAGCCCATCAAGGAAGGATTCCCAAGGACCATTCCCAAGAGCGAAGGCTTCGAGGCGACCCATGAGGATACAGTTCGTGATGATGAGCCCGACGAAGACGGAGAGCTGCTTGCTGACATCATAAGCGTACGCCTTGAGGATTTCGCTGACCAGCGTCACCAGCGTAGCAGCTACGACGAGCTGGACGATGATGCGGATACGGTTAGGGATACCCTTACGCAGGAGGGAGATGACGACGTTGGCGAAGGCGACAACGATGGTCACAGAGAGCGCCATCACGATGGCAGGCTCGAGCTTGGAGGTCACAGCCAGTGCCGAGCAGATACCCAGCATCTGTACCATGATTGGGTTATTCTTGCTCAGAGGCCCGAGGAGCGTTTCTTTATTCTTTTTATTCCAGAGAGACATAGCTACTGAGCATTAGAGGTTTCGAGGAACTTTTGGAAGGGAGCGAGGCTGTGGTGGAGCATGTCGTGCACACCGTTGCTGGTGAGGGTACCGCCAGAGATACCATCGACATAATCCTGAGTCTCGGACTTCTGCCCTGCCTTGACTACGGCTATACCTGTGAAGGCACCTTCACGGAAGAGCTGCTTGCCCTTGAACTGATTAGCGAAGCGAAGCGTAGAGATCTCAGCTCCAAGCCCTGGTGTTTCCCCAGCGTTGCCGAAGTCTGCACCCTCGATCGTAGAGTGGTCAGCGGCATCGACAGCGAGGTATCCCCAGATCTTATTCCAGAGCCCTGCACCATTGAGGGGGAAGACATAGAGCTTCTTGCCATCGACTTCAGCGACGAAGACGGGGAGGTCTCGCTTCTCGCCCTTAGCGATGAGCTTGTAGTCGAGCTCGGTGTTTGCGTTGAAAGCTTCGCTATTACCGATCTCTTCACCTTCGAAGGACTTGACGATCTGCCCTTCGGCATTCACGAGGAGCTCCTGCTTGATGAGCTCCTTGTAGGTAGAGATGACCTCTGCCTTGGGAGCAGTCTTGCCGAGGGCACGAAGGATCTGCTCCATCTTGTCGATGCTAGCATTCTCTTCCTGTGCGGGCTTGAGCAGGATATTCGCACCAGCCAGCAGGATAGCTGCGAGGATGACCATCACGGCAGCGTAGATGATCACGTAGGAATTCTTGTTGGTATTCATCGTATGCTGCGTGGATTAGTTCTTGTTCTTAGCGACGAGACGAGCCTGACGCTTGCTGACATTGCGCTCGACGACGATGTAGTCGATCAGAGGAGCGAAGGTGTTCAGCAGGAGGATGGCGAGCATCATCCCTTCAGCGTACCCAGCGTTGAGGACGCGGATGAAGACGACCATGACCCCGATGAGGAAGCCATAGATCCACTTACCCGTCTCTGTGCGAGCAGCCGTCACAGGGTCGGTAGCCATGAAGACGATACCGAAGGCGAAGCCACCATAGAGGATGTGCTGGAGCGCTGTGACCTGCATCGCAGGGGTAGCACCGATGGCATTGAAGAGCGAAGCCATAGCGACGACACCGACGACACCCGATACCATGATCTTGTAGCTAGCGATACCCGTGAAGATCAGGATGCAGGCACCGATGAGGATCGCCAGCGTAGATACTTCGCCGACGGAGCCAGGGAGGAAGCCAAGGAAGGCATCCCAGTCGGTGAGCGGATTGCCGAGGGTATTGTGGATGTCAGCGACGTTGCCACCAGCGATCTGCCCCAGAGGGGTAGCACCGGTGAAGCCGTCTACTACCTTCCCTTCACCACCGAGCCCGAAGGTCGAGCCGAGGCGTACCCATACGCTGTCGCCAGACATAGCGGCAGGGTAGGAGAAGAAGAGGAAGGCACGGGTGATGAGGGCTACGTTGAAGACGTTGTAGCCCGTACCGCCGAAGACCTCCTTAGCGAAGACCACAGCGAAGGCTGTAGCTACGGCGATCATCCACAGAGGAGTCTCTACGGGGATGATCATAGGGATGAGGATCCCCGTGACGAGGAAGCCCTCCTGGATCTCTTCGTGCTTGAGCTGAGCGATGATGAACTCAATACCCAGACCCACAGCGTAGGATACTACGATCTGAGGGAGCACAGAGAGGAAGCCGTAGAAGAAGGTAGGCCAGAAGCTAGATTCTTGGCCGAGGGCGATGTTATGCTGAAGCCCTACATTGTACATCCCGAAGAGGAGTGCAGGCAGGAGGGCGAAGATCACTACGCTCATCGTGCGCTTGCTGTCGATGGCGTCGTGCACGTGTGCACCACGACGCTTAGACGTAGCGTTCGGCACGAACAGGAACGTCTCCAGGCCATCGAAGACAGACTCCAAGGCCGAGAAGCGCCCACCAGGCATGAAGGCGGGCTTGATCTTATCGAGTTGTTTTCTTAAAGCGTTCAAGGTCTTTGTCCTTTATATGAGTGAAACCTTCGTGTTGTTAGTTCATTTCCTTGTATAGCTCATCGAGACCCTGACGCACGATCTGCTGGAGGGGGATCTTGGAGGTATCGACGAATTCGCAGACGGAGAAGTCTTCGGGTGCAACTTCGTAGATGCCTCGAGCCTCCATGTCGTTGATGTTGAAGGCGATGATACTCTTCAGGAGGAACTCTGGATAGATGTCCATGGGGAAGACACGGTCATATTCGCCACTCATGATCATGGCACGACGACCACCCTTGATGCGAGCATCTAGGACATATTCCTTGCTCTTAGGCATGAGCCAAGAGAAGTAGGAGCGGCTGCGGCTATATTCCTTGAGTCGGGGGAGTGCCCAGCCGAAGACTTCGTGTACTTCGTCGCCTTCGGGGATGATCGTGATCTGATCGATACCGAAGCCGATGCGGTCGTGCTCCTCATCGACCTTGATGCCGGTGAAGACATCTCCTTCGATGATGCGCTCGTGTCTTTCGCCCTTACCTAGGCGACCAGCGAGGACTTCGTCGAAGCGAGCACCGGGGAGTACCTGCAGGTAACCCGTCTCCTTAGCTTCGGAGCCCGTGAGAGCGATGGTGCGGGAGAAGTCGACCTTCCCCGTCTTGAGGAAGCGACCGATCACTAGGAGGTCGCTGGCCTTGAGCGTCCAGACGGTCTCTTCCTTGTTGATGGGAGCGGTGTGGTTGATCAGTACACCTACGAGCCCTGCGGGGTGTGGTCCACGGACTTCGACACGCTCTACTCCAGTCAGACCAGTGAGCTGACCTGCTCCGACACCGATGTACACCTTACCCGAAGTGAGCTTGGTGAGGGCGGTGAGTGCAAGCTGCAGCTCATCCTCACGGCCACGTACGAGGTAGTCGAACTTAGGCGCTAGTGGAGCGGTGAAGTTCGCTGTGACGAAGATGTCACGAGGCTCGGTGTTGGGGTTAGCTAGACGATCGTAGGGACGCTGCTTGAAGAAGCTGAACATGCCACTCTCCAGAAGGAGGGCGAGGACCTCTGAGCGCTGCATCTTCTCGATGCCTTGGGTAGCGAACGTCTTGTATTCTGTCGTAGCATCAGGGCGGACCTCGACGCTGAGGACTTTACGCTTCGCACCGCGGTTGATGGCGATGACTTCCCCGCTGACGGGCGAGGTGAAGCGTAGCTCAGGCACAGCCTTGTGGTACATGAGGGTATCCCCTGCGAGCACTCTGTCACCTGGATGAACGATCACTTTAGGGATTAGCCCGATGTAATCGTCGGGGACGACAGCATAGCTGCTGCCTGGCTGAGCTGCTTGGAGCAGGTTTTCCTCAGCTTTTCCCTTCAGATTCAGTGTGAGCCCCTTCTTTATCGTGATAATGTTCGGCATAACACGTGATTGATGATTGATTTAGTTAAATTATTTGGGTACAAAAGTACATAATCTTTGGCACACTCTACCTATAATAAGGTAGGGAATTAGGTGTGGACTCCCCACAAGGGACTAGTTTACCCGAGACCGCTCCCCGACTCGGTGGCGGAGCCTTCGGAGGAAGGGCTTCAGAGGACAGAGCGAGCCACTCTCTTCGGAGGGAAATAGCCCGCTCGGGGGAAGGCTTCAAAGAAGGCAAAAAGAGACCTACGGTAGGTCGTCGGAAAAACCTACTGTGGGTCGTCTCGACGACCTACCGTGGGTCGCTGTGACGACCTACAGTAGGTTTTTTTGACCCCCTCCCAGAGCCCGCATAACAAGCGGGCTGGAGCGGGGTCAGGAAAGATGCTGTAAAATGTGTATCTTGGCATAGCTTTTGCTGGAGACTAAGCAAG
>ERZ772917.499-NODE-499-length-27677-cov-9.836724_pt1 | contig 27677 bp, 23 predicted proteins | sample MGYA00511187_ERZ772917 | MGnify/ENA primary metagenome ERZ772917 (study PRJEB29015, sample SAMEA2737925) | human oral metagenome | biome: human oral; feature: human-associated habitat; material: dental | place: China | collected 2012 ...
AGTAGGGGATCAGCTTGCCCAGCAGGAGCTCCAGCGCGCTGACGGGCGTGGAGAAGAGCGCCTCCATGGTCCCGCGCTCCCACTCGCGCGCTACGACCAGGGCCGTGAGCATCGTCCCGATCAGGGCCATGATGACGGCCATGATGCCCGGGATAAGCGAGTACCGGCTCTCCAGCCCGTCGTTGTAGCGGAAATGGGGCTCCACGGCGATGGGCAGCGACGTGCGGGACAGCTCCCCTCCCCACTGGAGGATCGCGGCCACCGTGTAGTTCTCCGCCAGGGCTCCGGAGTTGGGGTAGCTCCCGTCCGTCAGCAGCTGAAGGGCGGCCTTCCGGCCCGAATTTTGGCCCGAATAAAGAGCGGCGGAGGTGCCCTGCGGGACGATCAGGACGCTCTTGAGCTCCCCCGTGATCAGCCCGGGCAGAAGCTCCTGGCGCGAGGCGGCGAGGCCGGGCTTGAAATAGGGGTTTCCGGCGAACCGCCGGGCCAGGTCCCGCGCCGGTTGTCCTCCGTCCTCCAGCGCGATCCCGAGGCGGATATCGCGGGCGTCGAGGGACAGGCCGTAGCCGAAGAGGAAGAGCAGGGTGAGCGGCAGTATAAAAGCGATGACGATGCTGCTGGGGTCCCGCACGATCTGAAGCGCCTCTTTTTTCGTCAGGGCCCGGAGTCTTTGAGCGAACATCGATCCCATCTCCTTGCAGACCCGGGAAAACCGACTCGCTCCGGCGGGCTCCCGGCCTTCCCGCAGGAGGGGGACATTCCGTCTCCGTAACCCCACCATCATAGCACTTCGGCGTATCATGGCGTATCACATTTAAGGAAGATAAAATCTGCGTATTTTTCCCCGTTTGATGTTATACTGAAATATGCTGTGGGTCGTTTGGCCCATTGGAATTGGGTACTAGGACAGGTCCTGTTCGTTCCCGGTTTACCCGGCCGGGATCGGGCAAGTGCGTTTGCGTCATCGGGAGGATGGCATGGAACGAGGAAACGCGTCATGAAATTGCAGAAAAAAATCTTCCGGGCCATCGTGGGGATCCTCCTGGGGCTCTCATTGGTCATGAGCGCGACCACGACCCACAGGACCGTCAAGGCGTTCGAGGGTATGGAGCGCCGCTTTTTCGAACAGGACATGTTTCTTCTGCAGAAGTACATCGACGACGAGGTCAACCGCCTGACCGGCTACGTCGCCGACTGGGGCGCGTGGGACGCCATGTACTCCTTCATGGAGACGCGGGACAACCTGCGCTTCGAGGAGCTGCTGACCGGGATGAGCCTTCGGGCGCTGGACATCGATTTTCTGGCGGTGCTCGACCGGGACATGAACATCGTGGTGGGGTACATGATCAACGAGCTCGGCCGCGAGGTCCCCCTGAGCAACGAGGCGCTGCGGCGGCTCAAGGCGGTGGGACCGCAGTTCCTGGCGATGGAGCCCGGGGCGTCCGATTTCGGCTCCGACGAGCGGACGCTTTCCCCCCATTTCATGAACCTGGACGGCGGCACGTACCTTTTTGGAAGCAATCCTATCCTGATGACGAACTGGAGCGGCCCCGCAAGGGGCGTGATCATCGTCGGGGTGGATTTTGCGAAGCGGCTGAAGCAGATATCGGAGACGCTCGGGAGCCCCTGCGAATTCCTCCCCGTCCCTCTCCAGCGATACCCGGACCGCTGGAGCCGAAGCGTCGCCATCGAGGAGTCGGCGGAGGGACAGGCCCTGGTGTGGCAGACGCGCAGCGCGGTCATAGGCTCCGATGAGCCTTACGCCCTGATGATCCGCACCTCCCGCGACATCTACAACGAGGGCAAGAGAGCGGTCTACAATTCCTACCTCTGGATCTTCCTCAACGGCATCGTCGTCGTGGTGGCCGTGATGGAGCTTTTGTCCCGCCTGGTCCTCGAGCGCCTCGAAAAGCTGCGGGAGGTCGCGGACACGATCACCGAGGAGCTCAGCCTGTCCCTTCGCGTCCCCGTGACCCGGGACGACGAGATCTCGGACCTCTCCCGATCCTTCAACATCGTCTTCGGGACGCTCGAGCACATCGTGATGAACATCCCGGATGCCATGATCCTCTGCACCCCGGAGGGAGGGGTCATCCTGGCGAACCTCCAGGCCCGGAGGCTCCTCGGCCTGGAGGATGGAGCGTCTCGGAACGGCAGGGGGATGCCGATAGAGGCCCTGGTCCGGAGGGACGGGGAGGGGGCCGCCCGTCCGGAGAAGGAACAGGATGTCTACGAGGCCTTCCTTTGTTCCCTGAGCGGCGTGGAGATCCCCGTCGAGATCCATCAGCGCTCCATCACCTTCGGAACGCGCAGGCTGATCCTCTTCCTGGCGCGGGACCTGACGGACCGCAAGCGCCTCGAGATGCGGCTCGCCTGGAAGCTCTATTACGACGACCTCACGGGGCTCCCCAACCGGACGTCGCTTGTCGAGGCCATAGGCGATGTCCTGAAGAAGGCGGCGCCCAACTCGGGCGCCGCCTGCCGGACGGCCCTGGCGCTCATCAACATGGACCATTTCAAGAGCATCAACGCCGAGGTGGGGGACGTCAACGGGGACAGGATCCTGGTGATGGTCGCCGAACGGCTCAAGGCCACCCTGGACGGCAGGGGCACGATCTACCGGACGGGCGGCGACGAGTTCGCCCTCCTGATCGGGATGCAGGGCGAGATCCAGGACAGGGCGGCTTTGCTCGCCATGCTGGAGAGGGCCCGGGATGCGGTCAACCTTCCGTGCGAGGTGGGGGAGGGGATGGTCTATCCCAGCGCGAGCATCGGGGTCCTGTCGGACGTCTCCGCCTGGAACTCCCCCTCGGTCATCATCGAGAAGGCGGCGAGCGCGCTGAAGAACGCGAAGAAGGCCGGGCTGGGGGCGGTCATCTTCTTCGAGGGTCGCGACGACCGGGAGGAGGTCCCGTTCTCCGGCTCCATCCTCAACATGAGGGCCGAGCTTCAGTCGGCCATCGAGAACGACGAGTTCATCCCCTACTTCCAGCCCGTCTACTCCATCAAGGATCGGGAGCTCAGCGGGTTCGAGACGCTGGTTCGCTGGATGCACCCTCAAAAGGGCTTCCTGCCGCCCTCGCGCTTCGTCCCCTACGCCGAGCGCATCGGGCTGGTCGGCGAGATCGACCGCTGCATGATGCGCCGCGCCATGGAGGCCATAGGCAACTCCTCGAACGCCTTTTACTTCTCGGCCAACGGGTCGTCCAACCTGCTGCAGAACCCCAATGCGGCGGACATCATCCGGGGCTCCCTGAACGAGGCGGGCATCGACCCCTCCTGTTTCGTGGTCGAGGTGACCGAGAGCGTCCTGATCGACAACCTGAAGGAGGTCAGCGCGACGCTCGACAGGCTTCGGGAGACGGGGGTCCGGATCTTCCTCGACGACTTCGGGACGGGCTACTCGTCGCTGCAGTACATCCATTCCCTGCCGCTCGACTGCATCAAGCTGGACATGGCCTTTGTCCGCCACGTCTTCGACTCCGAGAAGGAGACCCGGATGCTGCGCACCATCATCGACATGGCCAACGCGCTGAACCTGGACACGATCGCCGAGGGCGTCGAGACGGAGGAGCAGTTGTCCTGGCTCGGCGAGGCCGGGTGCGGAAAGGCGCAGGGCTTCTATTTTTCCAAACCGCTGTCCTGGGCCGACGCGGAGAAGCTGATTCGGAAGGAAAGGGCGAAATGATGAAACGGTTGTTGAGAGCGGGCTTGATCTGCGGCATCCTTCTGGCGTTCGTCTCCCCAGCCGCCGGCAGGGACGGAAGGGTGACCATCCTCTCCATCAACCATCTGAAGAGCCAGCTCCTGCCGATCTCGGAGAAGGTGAACAAGACCTCGGTGCGCATCGGGGGGCTGTCCCATGCCGCGGGGCTCGCAAAACAGGAGCGGTCCCAGGGCGACCCGAACGCCATCTTCGTCCAGACCGGGGAGGCGGTAGAGGGGCCGATGTGGCGTTATTTCGGCGGGGTCCCGGAGTTCTCGGCCCTCTCGGCCGCCGGGATCCAGGTGGGGATGATCGGCAAACGCGAGTTCGATTACGGCTGGGACCACCTGAAGCAGGCCCTGGAGCATGCATCCTTCCCCATAGTCCTCTCGAACGTGTCGATATCCGATCCCGAGGCGGCGCACAAATTCGTGCGGAACGTCGTCGTCCCGGCGGGGGACCTGAAGGTCGGCTTCTTCGCGATGCTCTCGACCTGGCTCTTCTCCGTGACGAGGAAGGCGGACGAGCTGACCGTCCTGACCGATACGGAGGGCATAGCCCGGGAGATGGTCGCCGACCTGCGGGCCCAGGGCGCGGACGTCATCGTGATGCTCAGCAACCTCAGCGAGGGCGAGAACCGTCACCTGGCGGAGTCGGTCCCGGGGATCCACGCGATCGTCGGCCGCGGGGTGTCCGAGAAGGAGGAGGTGCGGCTGCAGCTCGTTCAGGGCCCCGGCGATTGGACGACCGCCCTGGCCTGGGGCGGATCCAGGGGAAAGTTCCTGGGCAAACTCGTCCTGACGACCGAAAAGGGCAGGCTGCTGCGGGACCGGACGTCCTGGCGCCTTTTGAACGTCACCCCGAAGATCCCCCCGACCCCGGAGGTCATGAGGATCGCTGCGGAGTACGAGAGCAAGCTCAACGGCAGCCTGGAGCGGGCGGTCGGCTTCTTCGAGAGCCCCGTCGACGTGCAGAAGAGGGCGCTCCGCGTTCGGGAGATGCCTCTGGGGGACTTCTTGGCGGATGGGCTGCGGTGGAGGTTCAAGACGGACGTGGGGCTCGTCAACGGCGGGTCCCTGAGGGGGGACCGGATCTTCCCCGCCGGGGAGGTCTCGGAGAAGAACCTGACGGAGATCCTGCCGTTCGGCAACGGCATCGAGATCGTCACGGTGACGGGGGCGCAGCTTCGGCAGATCATGGAGCTCTCCGCCTCCGCCCTCATCGTCGAGGGCGAGCACTTCGACCCCGCGTTTCGCGTCCCGGCCGGAGGGTTCCTTCAGATATCCGGGCTGAAGGTCGTCTACGACCTCAGGGAGAAGGCGGCGTCCTTCGACTCCGGGGGCCGGCTTCTGTCCTGGGGGAACCGCCTGAAGCGGATCCTCGTGCAGAAGGACGGGGAGTGGCGGGAGGTCGACGATAGGGCAAAATACACCGTGGCGGTCAACAGCTGGATTGCCGGCGGGGGCGACCGCTACTTCGTGTTCGAGGGGGCCCGGAGGGAATCGACGGAGGTCCGGGAGCTGGACGTCCTGGTGGACTACCTGCGTTCCTTCCCCGAGGGAAGGGTGGACATGAAGACGGACGGTCGCATCGTCATCGAGAAATGACGGGCGCCGCAGAACGGGGCAAGAACGGGAGAGGAAAAAATGAGAGGGGGGCGACCCCCTCTCATTTTTTTCGGAGGTCTCCCCGGCACTCGTAGACGAACGCTGGAGGGATGTTGATGGGGACGAAGGAGGTCCGGATCTCCGAGAAGCGCGATTCGAAGTGGCGCTTCATGATCTTGGAGTACTGATAGGCCACGAACTTGCCGCCGGGGACCAGGGTATCCTGGACGGCGTCCAGGATGCGGGCGGTCATCGCCGGGGGAAGGACGGTGAAGGGCAGGCTCGAGACGATGCAGTCCAGCTTGTCGATTCCCAGGTCCTCCAGGATGGCGGGCAGTTCCTGGGCGTCCCCGTAGAGCTTCAGGCCGGGGTGCGAGAGGCCGATCATCCGCTGGAGGTCGGGGTCGATCTCGAACACGAGAAGCCGGGCGTCCGGCCGCGCCCGGCGGACGATGCTCCGGGTGAAGACCCCCGTCCCGGCCCCGAGCTCGGCGACGTTTCGGACCTGGCTCCAGTCGATCTTGTCCAGGACCGCGCGGGTGAGGTAGGGCGAGCTGGGTATGACGCTCCCCACCTGGCGGGGAGCGCCGACGAAGCGCCGCAGGAAGACCATGCCCTCCGCAATCCGTGATTTCAGCTGTCTTCCCTGGCGCTGCAGTTGACCGTAATCTTTGCTCAATGCCATCCGATCCTTTCGCTCCGATTCCGTGTCCCGGCTCCGGTAGCCGCGTTCGAAAAAGCCCCCGTCCGGGTACGTTCCTTTCCCCGGTGTCCCTGGTGTGCGATAATTTTAAGGAGAAACCGTTTTAATCCATGACGCCTCCCCGTGGAACCCCAGCTTGCCTGTTCTGAGGAGGAAGCCTGCCGGGGCCGCCGCTATTGTATAGCGGCGTTGGGGGCATGGGGGCGAGCCCCCATGTTAAATTTTAGGGAAGCGCCGGAGCTTTCTGTATATTGATGTTTTGCATATTCATCTTGGACAAGATGTGTATTTTTATCTGCGCTTCCCTAATTATAGCGTATGGGTACAGCGTATGGGATGCGGCGGGGGAGCGGGGTTTTATCAAGGACGGATTATCGAGGATTATCGAGAAGGAGGGACCGCGAGGATGAACGGGGACGAACGAGGAAAACGCCTGGTCGTGCTGACCGGTGCGGGGATGAGCGCCGAGAGCGGGCTCAAGACCTTCCGCGACGCCGGGGGGCTTTGGGAGGAGTACGACGTCATGGAGGTCGCCAGCATCGAGGGGTGGCACCGCAACCCCAAGCTGATGACCGAGTTCTACAACCAGCGCCGGGAACAGCTGGCCCATGTGGAGCCGAACCTCGGGCACCGCATCCTGGCGGAGCTCGAGGGGTTCTTCGACGTGGGGATCGTCACCCAGAACGTGGACAACCTGCACGAGCGCGCCGGGAGCACGAAGGTGTTGCACCTGCACGGGGAGCTGACCAAGGTGCGCAGCGTCCGGGACGAGACCCGGGTCCGCGACATCGGCTACAGCCGGATGGAGTTCGGGGAGACGGATACGGACGGCTCCCCGCTGCGCCCCCATATCGTCTGGTTCGGGGAGGCGGTCCCGATGATTGCGGAGGCGTCCCGGTGGGTGGCGGGGGCGGACATCTTCGCCGTGGTGGGCACGTCCCTGAACGTGTACCCGGCCGCCGGCCTGATCCACGACCTGCGCCCGGGAACGCCCGCGTTCCTGATCGACCCCAACGAGGTCGCGCTTCCGAGCAAATCCCATTTCACCGTGATCCGCGCCGGCGCGGGTCATGGCATGGAGTTGCTGAGGGAGAAGCTGCTGGACCTCTTCCCCGCGTCGGACCCCCGGCAGCGGTAGAGGGTACATCGAGACGCCGCGGAGTCTGCCGCCTTCATGCGCTCGGCGCGCCGCGGCGCTCGCCCTGCCGTTTGACACTTTTCCCTCTATGCCTTATTCTGACCTTGGCCCGTCGAGTTGTTCCCTGAAATAACTCGATGTCCGTCAGGCCGGGGCGTCGTTCCGGTTCATGGCGTCTCGTGCGAAAGTCGGCAGGAGTGCTGTTGGGAGGAGTGTTGTTGGGAGGAGTGCTGGAGGTTCGGGTCAGAAAACGCCTGGGAGATTTCTCGACGGGTGCGGACTTCGTCCTGGATGAGGTCGGGATTACCGCCCTCTACGGCCCGTCCGGGGCCGGCAAGACGACCCTGCTCAACATGGTCGCCGGGCTCGTCGTCCCCGACGAGGGGCGCATCGTCCACAACGGCACGGTGTTCTTCGACGCGGCGGAGAGGGTCTTTCTGCCGGCACGGAGGCGCGGCGTGGGGTACGTGTTTCAGGAGCATCGTCTCTTCCCTCACCTCTCGGTACGGAACAACCTGCTCTTCGCTCCGCGTTTCTGCGGCCGGCCGTACAGCCGGTCCTTTTTCGATCGCGTGGTCGCGCTGATGGACCTGGAGCCCATGCTTGGGCGCGGCGTCGGCTCGCTCTCGGGGGGCGAGAGCCAGCGCGTGGCCATCGGCAGGGCCCTGCTGGCCTGCACGTCGTTTCTGCTGATGGACGAGCCCCTGGCCTCCCTGGACGCTCGGCTCAGGGACGAGCTGATGGGATATATCGCGACGATCCCGCAGGCTCTCGGTGTCCCCGTGCTCTACGTCTCCCACGCCGAGGAGGAGATCCGGCGTCTTGCCGATCGGGTTCTCGTCGTGGAGAGGGGAGAGGAGACCCGGTTGCGCCCCCTGCGGTTCGGCCTCCGCGGCCCCGGGCCCGGGGGAGAAGCCCCGCGGATGCCGCAGGACCCCATAAGGAAAGGATGATGAAGAGATGGGCAGGAAATGGGTGAGGCGTGTTTTTTCGTTGGCGCTGCCGTGCGTCTTTGTGCTTGCCACCGCCGCGTTCTGCGGCGTCGCGGTGACCACCGGGGCGGGCTACAAGCAGATGGTCGAGGAGCTGGGCAAGGCCTATCGCGAGTCGGGCGGGGCCCTCGAGGAGATGTACGGCGGTCCCATCGGCCAGGTGCTGGTCCAGATCAAGCAGGGCAGCGGGGCCGACGTGGTGATCTCGGACAGGGGGGCTTTGGAAGCGGCCTCGCAGGGGCTGGAGTTCGGCCGCATCGAACCGCTGGGCGATACGGTGCTGGTCCTGGCGTGGCGGAAGGGCCTGAGCCTCGAGTCCCCGAAGGACCTGGAGAAGCAGGAGTTCGCCCGGGTCGCCATGCCCGACTCCAAGGCGGCCATCTACGGCCGGGCCGCATCCGCGTTCCTGAAGAGCTCCGGCATCGGCGAAAAGCTCGGAGAGAGGCTCGCGGTCGTTTCCACCGTTCCCCAGGTCTTCTCCTACCTCGCCTCCGGCGAGATGGACGCGGGGTTCGTCAACCGCGTCATGGTGCTGAACGGCGGACAGAAGCTGGGCGGATGGCTGGAGATCGCCGAGGGATACCCGCCCCTGAGGATGGTCGTTGCGGTGGTCCAGGGGCGGGAGACGGACGCCGGGGTCCTGAGCTTCCTGGAGTTCCTGAGGGGCGAGAAGGGCAAGGAGATCCTGAAACGTCACGGCATCTGGTGAGCACGTTCCGCGGCTTTTTCCGCGCCCCGTCCGGGGGGGCGGGGCCTGGCGGAGTGATCGGCTTTTATCTCCCGGAGGGGAGGGGAGCGCCGTGCCGGACGAGGCTGCCCTGAGCTTTCCCATCCTCCTCACGCTGAGGGTGTGCGTGGCCTGCGTCCTGCTCTACCTCTGCGTGGGGCTGCCCTGCGCCCGGTTCTGCAGCCGGAGGCGCGGCCTTTTGGCCCGCGCGCTGGCGTTTCTGGTGACGCTGCCGCTGATCTTCCCTCCCGTGGCGATGGGCTTCCTGCTGTTGCTGCTGTTGGGCAGGAACGGCTTCGTTGGAGGGCCCATGGAGCGTTGGCTGGGACTGCGCATCGTCTTCTCCGAGCCGGGGGTGATCCTCTCCGCGTTCGTCGCGGGGCTGCCGCTGGTGGTCCGGCCCCTCCAAGCGGCGATGGAGCGCCCCGAACTGCGCAGGCTGGAGGAGGCCGCCCGCACCCTGGGGTGCGGGACGATGGGGACGTTCCTTTTCGTGACGGTCCCGCAGGTCTCGAGGACGCTCTTCTCCTGCCTCCTGCTGGGGGTCGCCAGGGCCTCGGGGGAGGTGGGCATCACGATGATGCTGGGAGGGAACATCTCGGGCAGGACCAACACCCTCTCCCTGGAGATCTTCAACTGCGTGTCGCGGGGCGATTTCGACGCGGCCATGAGGCTCTGCGCCGTGCTGGCCGTCATCGGCACGCTGCTGTACGCCCTGCTGGAGGGGTGCCGCGCACGGGGGGACGAAGGGTTTTGAACGCAGGCAGGACCCGGCCGGATGGGCGGGCCGCCCGAAGGGAGGAGATGCGCCGATGTTTTTCGTACCCGAAAGCCGCATAGAGGCCTGGATTGAGGAGGACCTCCACCTGATGGACCTGACCGTGGACGCCCTCGGCATAGAGGACCGTCCCGGCTGCGTGGAGTGCTTCCCGAAGGAGGACTGCGTGATCGCCGGGGTGGAGGAGGCCGCCCGGATATTCCGGGCCGTCGGGGCCCTGGCGGAGGAGGTACGGCCAAGCGGCAGCCGCTTGGCCGCCGGGACCGTCTGCCTCCGTGCCGAGGGGACGGCCGGGCGGCTGCACGCCGTCTACAAGGCGGCGCAGAACGTCATGGAGTACGCCTCCGGCATCGCCACGCGGACCGCCGGGGTCGTGCGGAACGCGAGGGCCGCGTCCCCGTCCGTGGAGGTTGCGGTGACCCGCAAGCACTTCCCGGGGACGAAGCACCTCTCCGTGAGGGCCGCTCTGGCCGGTGGGGCGACCGTGCACCGGCTGGGCCTGTCGGAGTCCATTCTCGTCTTCGACCAGCATCGGGCTTTCATGGACGAGGCGGAGTTCCTGTCCGCGATCCCGAGGATGGCCGCGCGCTTTCCGGAGAGGAGGATCATGGCGGAGGCCGGTTCCGTGGCGGAGGCCGTCCGGTTCGCGGAGGCCGGAGTCCAGGTGATCCAGTGCGAGCGTTTTTCGCCCGACGCGCTGCGGGAGTGCGCCGAGCGGGTGCGCCGAATCCAACCCGGGGTCCGCATCTCCGCCGCCGGGGGCATCAACGCGGACAATGCGGCGGACTACGCCGCGGCGGGGGCGGACGTCCTGGTCACGTCCTGGGTCTACTTCGGCAGGCCCCAGGACGTCAAGATGAAGTTCTCCGCCGCTCAGGCCCGGTTTTGACCGGCGGCGTCCATGATGGAATGGGTTGGTAAAATCGCGGGGCGGGCGTTGCCGTGCGCCCTGGTGGCCGTGCTCCTCCTCTGCGGATGCTGCCTTGCCGGGGAGGCGCGCCCGGAGCGGGCATTCGACGCTCCGTACGGCGTTTTTATCGGGATGAGAGGCAGCGAGGCGCTGAGGGACCGGCGCGTCCTGCGGACCAGGGTGCTGGTCGTCGACCCGGCCTATTTCGAGGAGCGGGAGATCGCGTCTCTGAAGGAGTCGGGCCACACGGTGTACGGCTATCTGAACGTGGGCTCCCTGGAGGCGTTCCGCCCGTATTACGGCAGGTTCAGAAAATTTGTCCTGGGAAGGTACGAGAATTGGGACGGGGAGTGGTGGATCGACGTATCCGCCGCGCCGTGGCGGGATTTCGTCGTCTCCGAGCTGGCCGCGGGGTATGTGCGGAAGGGAATCGACGGATTCTTCGTCGATAACTGCGACGTCTATCACTACAGGAAGGCCCGCGGGATCTTCGACGGGCTGACGGAGGTGCTGCGCCGGCTCTCGGGGTACGGGCTGGAGGTCCTCATCAACGGCGGGGACGAGTATGCGACGGCCGCGCTGGAGGAGTACGGGAGCATCGAGGGCCTGTTCTCCGGGGTGAACCAGGAGACCGTGTTCACCAGGATAGATTTTGATAAGGTAAATTTTGATAAGCTGAATTTTGAAACGGGCGCCTTCGGCAGGAGCCGGGAGGAGGACCGACGGTATTTCCTGTCCTATCTCGAGAGGATGGAGAGGGCCGGGGCGAAGGTCCGCCTGCTCGAGTATACGTGGGACACGGATACGGCGAGGGAGATCGAACGCTTTTGCGGGGCCAGGGGGTGGGAGTGTTTCATCTCCGGGTCCGTGGAACTGGACTGAATGACCTGCCAGCCATCGTCTGACAGGTCAATTCGCGAACTCCCTGACCATTGCCTGCGTCATGCAAATAAACTGGGATGTGGCGGGAGAAAGGTCGTTTGAATGAAGAAATCCTTGACCCGCTGGACCTCATTCAGCGTTATGAAGAACAGCGTGCTTCTCTGAACGCCGAAATCGGCCGGGTGCTGGCGGAAATTACCGCTCATTTAGGGGATGGCAGGAAGGATGAATAATTTACCCGCTGAAAAAAGCAAGGGCGACGTCGTTATTTATCAGTCAGAAAATGGTGACACCAAAATTGATGTGCGCTTTGAGGATGAAACCGTCTGGCTGACACAGGTGCAGATGGCAGAACTGTTCCAGTCCTCCAGAACGAATATCGTCGAACATATTCGGAACATTTATGCAGAAGGTGAACTGGATAAGGAGTCAACCTGTCGGATTTTCCGACAGGTTCACCAAGAAGGAAATCGCGAAGTTGCAAGAGAAATACCGCATTATAACCTCGATATGATTATCTCGCTCGGCTACCGAGTGAAGTCTTCTATTGCGACGCAGTTCCGGCGCTGGGCGACCGCGCGCTTAAAAGAGTATATGATCAAGGGCTTCACCATGGACGATGAACGCTTGAAAAATCTTGGAGGCGGAAACTACTGGCGCGAGCTGTTAGACCGCATCCGCGACATCCGTTCTTCCGAAAAAGTGATGTACCGCCAGGTGCTCGACCTTTATGCCACCAGCGTGGATTATAATCCCAAAAGTACCGAATCTGTTGCCTTTTTCAAGATGGTGCAGAATAAGCTGCACTATGCAGCGCACGGACATACCGCCGCAGAAGTAATCTATGAGCGGGCAGATGCCGAAAAGCCGTTTATGGGGTTAACGTCTTTCTCCGGTGATTTTCCCACGATGAAGGATATTTCCGTTGCGAAAAATTATCTTTCCGAAGCAGAATTGAAAATCCTGAACAATCTGGTTTCGGGATATTTTGACTTTGCCGAAATTCAGGCCATGCGCCATATGCCCATGTATATGAGCGACTATGTGGAAAACTTTGACCGCATTCTTTCTTCCACAGGCGAGGCGCTTTTAACCGGTGCCGGAAAAGTCAGCCATGCCCAGGCACTTGAAAAAGCAAAGGCGGAGTATAAAAAATATCAGGTGCAGAACCTTTCTCCCGTAGAGGAAGAGTATTTGCAGACCATTCGCACTATTGAAAAGACGGCAAAAGAGGGGGGCGCAAAATGACCGAACAAGCGGCGCAAGCCCCGCCCTTCAGGGCTGGGGTGAGCCGCTGAAAACATAAAATATCTTATCCAATAGAGACCAGACTTAGGCAGCGGCTCAGCGGCTACCCTCCGTCGAGCCTTTCCTCAGACCTTCTCCACGAACCACCGCACGATCTCCCGCATCCGGGCCAGGCGCGGCCTGGGGCGTCCGGACCGGCTCAGCTCGTGGTTCTCGCCCTTGAAGACGCACAGCCGCGCCTCCACCCCGTTGCGCCGGAGCGCCGTGAAGAACTGGAGCCCCTGGGAGAGCTCGCAGCGATGGTCCTCGTCCGAGTGGATGATCAGGGTCGGGGTGCGCGCCTGGTCGGCGTACTTGAGGGGCGACTGGTTCCAGAGCTCGTCCACGCCGCTCCAGATGTCGGCCGCCTGCTGGTCCGGGACGAAGAAATAGCCGATGTCGGTGATCCCGGCCATCGAGACCCAGTTGCAGATGCTGCGCTGCGTGACGGCCGCGCGGAAGCGGTCGGTTCGGCCGACGATCCAGTTGGTCATGAACCCGCCGTAGGAGCCGCCGGTCACGCCCAGGCGGTCGCGGTCCACGAAGGGGAGCGTGTCGGAGGCCCAGTCCACGAAGGCCATCAGGTCCTCGTAGTCGACGGTGCCGTAACGGCCCCGGATGTCGGCGAAGGCGTTCCCCTTTCCGTCGCTGCCCCGCGGGTTGCAGAACAGCACGGCGAACCCCTCCGCGGCCCAGCACTGCATCTCGTGCACGAAGACGTCCCCGAACGTCATCTTGGGCCCGCCGTGGATGTGCAGCAGGGTCGGGTACTTTTTGCCGACCTCGAAGCCGACGGGGCGCATGTACCAGCAGTCCAGCCCCTCGGGGGTGCCGTTCTCCAGGTGGACGTACTCGGGGACGCTCAGGTCCTTCCCCTCCAGGGCCGCGGCGTTGAAGTCCGTGAGGCGGCGCTCCCTCCCGGCCTCCACCAGGTACAGCTCCTGAAGGCCCAGCCCCTCAAGCCCGACCACGGCGGCGCGGCCGTCCCGGACGTCGTAGTCCTCGATGCTGCGCAGCTCCTGCGAGATCTGCACGACGCCTCCGTGCGCGTCGACCGTGTGCAGGTGCGAGCGGTATCCGTCCGTCGAGACGAACCACGCCCGGTCCCCGTCCACCCAAAAAGCCTGAGCCTGGTCGGTCAGGCCGTACCGGCAGTCGCAGATCACGGAGTTCCTCAGTCCCCGGTCGAGCTCGGGCGTCAGGCATTTCGGGGCGCCGTCCCCCGCCAGGTAGAAGCGCACGTTTTCGTTGTGCCCGTGACGCTTCATGTCCGTTCCCGTCAACAGCAGGCCGCCCGCGAACGCATCCGCGCAGGACCAGGCGAAGTGGGCCTGAGGTACGCGCTCCGCCATCTCGCCGGACTCCAGGTCGAACTCCCACACGCCGCTCGTCTCCGGCATCACGTCCCTGTAGACGACCCCCGTGACCAGCGCCTGTCGGCGGTCGGCCGAGAGGCGCACCCGGCGGACCTCCATGTCGCGGGGCGACAGGTCCCTGAGCTCCCCCGAGGCGGGGGTGAAGAGGGAGAGCGTGCGGCGGGACTGCGCGGTGAAGCCCTTGCCGTTCGTGCAGAACGGGATCTGCTCGAGAACCCGATAGTCCGCGTCCTCGAAGCGTTCCGGCTCGCGGGGGTCGACGGTCCGGAGCAGGAGGCGGCCCTCGTCGAGCGCCCAGAGCTCGGTCACCTCGCGGGGAACCTCGGCCAGGAGGCGCGCTTCCCCTCCCGTTACGGGGATGCTGTAGATGCGGGCGGTCCTGGCGTCGGGGTCCGCGTCAGGGCCCGATGAAGCGCCCTCGGCGGGCTGGTGCGCCCGGCCGCTGACGAAGATCAGGGCGGCTCCCGAGGGGTCCCAGCAGAAGGCCCGCTCCGCCCCGGACGCGGTCAGGGGGGTGCACGTCTCCGTGTTCAGGCTGTACACCCAGAGGTCCGAGAGGTAGCGGTTGCCCTCCAGGTCGGCCCGGTGCACGGCGAAGGCGATCCTCGAGCCGTCGGGCGAGAAGCGGGGCGCCGACAGAAAACGGTATCGGAGCAGGTCGTGGAAGACTACGCGCGCGTCGGAGGTCTTGTCCTCATGTTTCTCCATGACGAATCGATCCCTTTCTGAAAACTGATGCCGAAGGCCGGTTCCGAAAGCCGGCCGGGGCAGGGGGCCGTCCCCGAATCCGCTATGCGCCGCCTCGGGGCGTCTGTCCCGCCGAGGCCACGACGCAGAGCGCGATGGAATGGAACTTCTCCTCGGCGCTCGAACCGCGGGAGGTGACGACGATGGGGATCCTGGCGCCGACCACGATGCCGGCCAGCTCGGCGTGGGCCGAGACGAGCAGGCTCTTGCCCAGGAGGTTTCCGGTCGTCAGGTCGGGCGTCACCAAGACGTCGAACCGGCCGCAGTTCTCGCTCCTGTAGCCCTTGATCGCGGCGATCCCCGGGTCCATCGCCACGTCGTAGGAGATCGGGCCCTCGACGACGCAGTCGGGGATCTCCCCACTGCGGTTCATCTCCGCCAGCTCGGCGGCCTCCACGGTCTCCTTCATCCTGGGGTTCACCTTCTCGACCGCGCAGAGCACGGCCACCCTGGGCCGCTCCCAGCCCATCGCCCTCAGGGTCCCCACGGCGTTGAGGATCAGGCCCTTCTTCTGGTTCAGGTCGGGGTAGAGAACCATCCCCCCGTCGGTCACCACCACGAGACGGTCGACGCCGGGGATCCGAAAGAACGCGAGGTGCGACATCAGCCCGCCGGAGGGGGAGTCCTTGCTGTGCAGGTTGTTGGTGCGGTCGACGACGGGCTTCAGCAGGTCCTTCGTGTCCATCCTGCCCTTGACCAGAAAATCTCCCGCGCCCTCGGCGATCAGCTCGACGGCCCGCTGGGCTGGATTTTTTCCGGACCCCTCGGGCACGTCCGCGATGACGCAGGCGCCCGGGTCCTCCCCAAGGGCGCGAACTCGGTCCGCGATGAGCTCCCCGCGGCCCGTGAGGACGGGGTCCCCGATGATGCCCTCCCGACGGGCCCTGAAGACCGCCTCCAGGACATGCTCGTCCTCCGCGCCGGCCACGACGCACCGGCGTTTGTCCGGCAGGCTTTTCGCCCTCTCCGCGAGCTCGTTGAAACTGCGATAGCTCATGGTCTCGTGCCTCCTCGTCCTTGCCGTTTTCGTCACGGTCCCGCGGCGCCGGAGGTCCCCTTCGTCAGGCTCTCGAGCTGCTCCTGCGCCTCCCTCATCGCGATCCGCGGGATCAGGACGACCAGGTAGTCCCCCGCCATGAGCCGTACCTGTCCCGACGGCACGATCTCGCCGGAGCCGCGTTTGACCGCGATGACCAGGGAGTCCTCCGGCCACAGGATCTCCGCGATCGTCCTTCCGTCCGCCGGGCTCAGGTTCTCGACCCCGAACTCCACCAGCATACGGTCCCGGGCGGATGCGGAGCGGGCCCTCTCATGGTCGGAGGCGGCGGACGAAAGGAGCCTCTTCTGGAGGCTCTCGTAGATGGGCTCGGAGCGGAAGCCCTCCGCGACGACATAGGCGGTCATGGCCACCAGCCCCAGGGGCAGCATGAAGGCGAAGGAGCCGGTCATCTCGCTGATCAGGAGGATGCCCGTCAGCGGCGAGCGCACGATGGCGGAGAAGTGCCCCGTCATGGCCATGAGGGCCAGGGACGAGACGTACTGCGGCTCCATCAGCCCGGCGGAAACGGCCGCCTGGCCGAAGACGTTTCCCACCAGGGAGCCCAGCACCAGCAGGGGGAAGAAGATGCCGCCCGGCAGGCCGCTGCCGAAGCAGAGCGCCAGCAGCGCCAGCTTGGCGGCGTAGAGGCCGATCAGGACGACCGGCGACGGGTTCTCCCCCATGGCGTAGAAGATCATCGGCTCCCCGCTCCCGAACAGTTCGCCGCAGAGGAGGCAGGCTGCGGCGGTGAGGGCGAAGGGAAGGAGCCCGCACCAGGCCCAATGGAGCCGGAGCCGTGCGTAGAGGCTTTTCCCCCAGAGGATGCACCGGTTGAAGAGGACCCCGCTCAGCCCCGTGACGATCCCCAGGGCGACGAGCAGCCCGTAGTATCCGAGCGGCAGGACGTCGCGCCCCTCGACGAGCAGCACGGGGCGTACCCCCAGCACGGTGCCCGCGGTGAACACGGACGCGAAGGCCGCGGCCGTCGCGCTGACCAGGACGACGGGCGAGAAGTTGCGGTGCAGCTCCTCCAGGGCGAAGACGACCCCGGCGATGGGCGCGTTGAAGGCTGCGGCCAATCCGGCCGCGGCGCCGCTCGACACCAGGAACTTGCGCTCGGTGAAGGGCCTGCGGCCCAGCTCCGCGAAGCCCTGCCCCACGGCCGCGCCGATCTGTACCGAGGGGCCCTCCCGCCCCAGGGTCAGGCCGCCCCCCAGGGTCAGGAGCCCGCCCAGGAACTTGAAGGGCAGGACGTTCTGCCACCGGACCCTGAGCCGTCCGGCCAGCTGGGCCGAGACCTGGGGAATGCCGCTCCCCGATATAAGCGGGGCGAGCCTGTAGCAGAGCCCCGCCAGGACCCCGAAGACGGCCATCAGTCCGATGTAGGCGGCCAGGCTGCCGGCGCTTTGTCCCGCCCCGGAGAGGAGGCCCCGGAGCAGCTTCCCCGTCATGGATATGCCCAGCCGATAGGCCGTGATGACCAAGCCGACGAGGACGCCGATGGCAAGCCCCTCGACGAGCAGGTACAGCCTGAGGTGTCCGCGGCCCCTCACCTCCCTGGCGATGGGGTCTGCCGCTGGGGCCTTTTCGCGTTCGGTGAGGCTCAAATCCTTTCATATCCTTTCTCGAAAGATGGGCAGAGAGGATTTTCGCGCAAAAGCGATCCTTTCTCATCCTCAGACGGAACACCTGAAGGCTGCGCCCTTTCAGCGGTTTCGGGGCATTTTCCCGTCGGCCTCCGTTTTGTCGTTTATTATACCTCCTCCGTTTTCGGAGGCGCGCAGGGGGCATTTTTCGTTGCCGGGGCATTGCCGATAGTATAATGGCGAATGCGCCGCGAAATCTGCGCCATGGCGCTCTACTCAAGAACAAGGAGCTGTGATGTATGGAATGAAGTACTACGTGCAGACGGGGTCGGAGTATACGCTGATCAGGAACAAGCTGAGCCTTTTCTGGTTCCTTTTGGGAGCGGTGCTGCTGTTTGCCGCATCCACCCTTTTCGAGGGGAACACCGTCGATGAAAAAGTGGCCCTTTGGACGGCGAGGGTCCTGGGCGCGCTGCTCCTGCTGGGTGCGGTATCCCTCGCCGGCAAAAAAGTGGTTTTCGACACCCGCACCCGGGAGGTGACGGCGGTTACGGGGCTGCTCCGCAGCAAAAAGGTCTTTTCGTTCGACCGGTTCTCGCATATCGAAGTGCTCAAGGAGACCTACAGCGGCTTCATCCCCATAGGCGTCTCCGTAAAGGCGTACTTCGTGAACGATGAGGGCAAGGAGGCCCCCATCCTTCTGCGTCAGGTCCTGTTTACCCTGGCGACCCGATGGGCGCAGCAGCTCGTCGACGAGACGGAAAGCCTCCTCAAAACCCATTGAGCCGGGTTTCGGCTTTCTCACCCCGAAGTGCAGCCTGAAGTATAAGGAGAGACGCTCATGCACAATTTGTCCGCTTACAATATACAGGAGACCGGGAGCACGTTCAGCTTCCAGCCCTTCAAAAAGGAGTTCCCGAAAAACGTCCTGTACATGGCGCTGGCCGCGGTTGCCGGCGGCACCTTTATCTTCTTCAACGCCAATCCCGCCTGGGACAAGATCATGTTTTCCCTGCTGGCCCTGGGTGCGGCGTACCTGATTTACTGGGGCCTGTTCGTCGTCGGGACGACAATCGTGTTCGACAGGGAAAACCGGACGATCTTCAGGCAAAAGGGGAGCGGACTCAAGAAAATCCTGCCCTTTGAGGAGGCCTGCCTTTTGCTGACCGAAACCAAAGGGGGCTGCCTTTACGGCATCGCGCGCAAAAGCGACCGCTATCGGTCCGTACAGAGGCTGAGCGGTTATATGTCCGAGGAGGAGCTCCGCGCTTTCGAGGAGGAAATAGCGCAGAAGATCCAGCAGATGCTGGAGGCATAGCGATCCGTCCTTGTGGAGCGTCGGATGCGCTGGACGACGGGTGAGGTCCCCCTCACCCGTTGCCCGACGGAGCGGCCGTCCGGCCGCTGGCGACGAGCCCGCAGGCCGCCCGGGGGACGGCTGCCCCCGGCGATACGCAAGGCCTCCCTCCGCCGATCGGTTTCCAGATCATGGAATCCTCGGCAGCGGCGCGGGGTTTTCGCCCCGGATCTGGCCGGAGCCGTAGACGACGAACTTGGTGGACGTGAGCTGTTCGACGCCCATGGGGCCGCGCGCGTGCAGCTTCTGCGTGCTGATGCCCATCTCGGCTCCGAAGCCGAACACGCCCCCGTCGGTGAAGCGCGTCGAGGCGTTGACGTAGACGGCCGCCGCGTCGACGCCCGACAGGAAGCGCTGGGCGTTCGCGTAGCTCTCCGTCACGATGGCCTCGCTGTGCTTCGTCCCGTAGCGGTGGATGTGGTCCATCGCCTCCTCGATGCCGTCCACGATGTGGACGGCCAGGATCCTGTCGTGGTACTCGGTCGCCCAGTCCTCCTCCGTGGCGGGCTTCGCCTGAGGATAGAGGGCCCGCACGGCCTCGTCCCCGCGAAGCTCCACCCCGCGCGCCGCCAGGGCCTCCATGACCGCGGGGACGAACTCCTTCGCGATGTCCCGGTGGATCAGCAGGGTCTCCATGGCGTTGCAGACCGCGCTGCGCTGCGTCTTGGCGTTGATCGCGATGGACAGGGCCATGCCGGCGTCGGCCGAGGCGTCGACGAACGTGTGGCAGTTGCCGTCCCCCGTCATGATGTAGGGGACCCTGGCGTTCTCCGTCACCGCCTTCTTCAGGGCCCTGCCCCCGCGGGGGATCAGGACGTCCAGGGCCTGGAGCTGCATCAGGGCAAGGGAGGCCTCGTGCCCGGGGTCGGAGACGAGCTGGACCGTTCCCTCGGGCATTTTCGCGTCCGCGGCGGCGGACCGAAGGCTCCGGGCGATGGCGACGTTGGAGCGCAGAGCCTCCCGGCCGCCCCTCAGGATGACGGCGTTGCCCGACTTGAGGCAGAGCCCCGCCGCGTCGGCGGTCACGTTGGGACGGGCCTCGTAGATGATGCCCACCACGCCCAGGGGGACGCGGACCCGGCCGATCCTGAGGCCCTGCTCCACGGTCCACATCCCCGTCACCTCGCCGATGGGGTCCCGGAGCGCGGCGATCTCCTCCAGTCCGGAGGCCATGCCCTCGATGCGCGCCTCGTCGAGCGCGAGACGGTCCAGGGTGGCCGCAGAAAGCCGGGCCGCGTGCCCGTCCTCGAGGTCCTTCGCGTTCTCCCCGAGGATCGCGGCGGAGTCCGCCCGAATCGCCGCCGCCATGGCGCGGAGCGCCCCGTTCTTGTCCTCCGTCCTCGCCGTGGAGAGGACCCGCGACGCGGCCCGCGCCCTCTCCCCCATGCTTGCCAATTCCCGCTGTATGCTCATTTCGACCTCCATCAACTCAACCTCCGCCGACGGCTTCTCCGCACGATCCCTATACCAGGGCCAGGTTGTTGCGGTGCACCACTTCCTCGTAATCGCAGACGCCCAACACCGCGGCGATCTCGCCCGAGTGCCGGCCCAGGATCCTGCGCGCGTCCCCGGCGGCGTAGTTGCTGATTCCCCTGGCGATCTCCAGGTTCGATTCGTTGCGGATCGACACCACGTCCCCAAGATGGAAATCCCCCTCGACGCTCCGTATGCCCGAGGGCAGGAGGCTTTTACCCTGATGAAGCAGAGCGCGCTCGGCCCCCGGGTCCACCCGCAGGACGCCCCTGGGGGTGCTGCCGACCGCCAGCCACTGCCTGCGTGCGGCGTATCCCTCCCGGCCGGGGACGAAGAAGGTTCCGATCGGCTCGCCCCCGGCGATGCGCCGGATCGCACTGCGCTCGTCGCTGGAGGCGATCACCATCGGGATCCCGTTGGACATCGTGATCCGCGCCGCGGCCAGCTTGGTGGCCATCCCTCCGCTGGACATCGAGCTGCCCTTCGTCGTCGAGTTGGCCTCCATCGCCTCCGTGATGGCGGCGACCTCGGGGATCAGGCGCGCGTCGGGGTTCCTGCGGGGGTCGGCGTCGTAGAGGCCGTCGATGTCCGACAGGATGATCAGCAGGTTGGCCTCGGAGTTGCAGGCGACCATCGCCGAGAGGCGGTCGTTGTCCCCGAACTTCAGCTCGTCCACCGCGACGGTGTCGTTCTCGTTGACGATGGGGATGACGCCGTAGTCCAGCAGCGCGAAGACCGTGTTGCGGAAGTTCAGGTACCGGCTCGGGTCCGCGAAGCAGTCGCGGGTCAGGAGGATCTGGGCCGCGCTCTTGGAGTACTCCGAGAAGAACTTCTCGTACATCTGCATCAGCAGGCCCTGCCCCACGGCGGCCAGGGCCTGCTTCTCCGGAAGGCTGGACGGGGTCCGCCCCAGCTTTCCGGCCCCGGCTCCCACGGCCCCCGAGCTGACGAGGATCAGCTCGCGCCCCGAGTTGTGCAGGTCGGCGAGCTCCCGGACCAGCCGCTCCATCTTCTCCAGGTTGATCTTTCCCGTGGGGTAGGTGATGGAGCTGGTCCCCACCTTGACGACGATGCGCTTACAGCCGCGCAGGCTTTCACGTTTCACCTTTCCACACTCCCCAAGCGGGGCCCGGCGGGCCCCCCGTCCGGCCTCGAGCGCCGGAATTTCCCTTATTGTATAATGAAAACGCCGGAAAGTTGAAGGATCCCGAGGACGCGGGGGAAACGGAACCCCGCGCAGATCCCCGAGCATGAAAAAGTCCTTCACGACGGAAGAAGGAGATTGTGTTTCGATGTTCGTACCGATGGAAGCGAAGAACTCGGCCCTGCTGATGGTCGATATTCAGGAACACCTGATGCCGCTCATCTCCGGGAGGGAGGCCGTGCTGCGGAACGTCGTGCGCCTGCTGACCGCCGTGAGGGTGCTGAACCTGCCGCTGCTCGTCACCGAACAGTACCCCAAGGGCATCGGACCCACCCTGCTCCAGCTGTCCTCGCTCATCCCGCCGGGGACGCCGTGCATCGAGAAGACGAGCTTCTCCTGCTGCGGACACGACGGCTTCGACGAGGCGCTGGACGCGCTGGACCGGCCCGTTACGGTCCTGTTCGGGATAGAGACCCACATCTGCATCCTGTCCACCGTGATGGACCTGATCGGACGGGGGCGGAGCGTCGTCCTCGTCGCCGACGCCTGCGGGAGCCGCGACGCGGCGAATCACGCCCTGGCCCTGGACGCGGCGCGGGGATGCGGCGCCCTCGTCGTGCCGACGGAGACGGTCATCTACCAGATGCTGGGGGACTCGAAGGCGCCGGGGTTCAAGGCGCTCCTGCCCCTGTTCAAATGAGGCCCGCAAACGGGGCTTGTAAATGATGTGCGCATGAGGGAGGCGCCGTGATGAAAAGGATATTCGCAGCCCTGCTGCTGCTGCCGTTCCTCGCCCTGGGGGCGGAGGGGAGCTACGAGGAGGGGCTGGAGGCCCGTCGGGCCGGGGACTATACGGAGGCCCTGAACCAGTGGATGCTCGCCTCGGACGACCCACGCTGCATGACGGCGATCGCCGTCATGTACGACTACGGCGAGGGGGTTTCCCAGGACGAGGGCCTGGCAGGGGAGTGGTACCGCAGGGCCGAGGCCAAGGGGGACTACCGGGCCATGGCTCAGCTGGCGAACTTCTCCCTTTCCGGGGTGGGCGGGGAGAGGCGGTCGCCCATGGAGTGGCGCGCCAGGCTGGAGGAGGCCAAGGGCAAGGACCCCTATGTGGACTATGTCCTGGCCTTTTTCTACGCCAACGCCCACGGGGGGGAGCGCCGCCTGGACGACGCCCTTGCGCTGCTCGAACCTCTTGTCGGTCAGGGGTTCGAGCAGTTCCTTCCCCTCTACCGCGACGTGGAGCAGCGCATAGCGGACCGGAAGGAGGGGGTTCAGGAGGCGAGCGTCCTGGCCCGGGAGATCGCGCAGGGGGAGGCCTCCTTCGACCGGCGCTGGAAGGACAAGCGCATCGTCGTCAGCGGCTACGTGAACACCCTGGAGCGGCTGAACGACTACGGCTACGTCCTCAAATTCGGCCCCTCGTCCCCATCGCTCATCCCCAAGGACAACCTCCAGGCCGTGTTCTACGCTCCGTCCCTGGCGACGCCGCTGGCCGGGCTCAAGCCGGGGAACTACGTCAAGCTGGACGGCGTCTATGTGGGGCGGCTTCCCTTCGCCCTGGAGGCGTGCGCGCTGACGCTCGTCGGCTGCGACCTGCTCCAGACCCTCTCGGACGATGTCCGTTAAGTTGCTCCACGGTGCGGGTGGATGGAATCGGCGTTTTCGTCTCGACGGGGTGAGACCGTGTCCCTGAAGACCTTCTGTTCCCGGCATCGGGTCGCTCTATTGATCGCCCTGATCCTGGGCTACCTCTGCTTCCGGGGCATCGGCGATCATGGGCTCCTGGATCCCCTCGAGGGGATCCACGCCTCCATCGGGGCGAACGCCGCCTTTCAGGGGTCCTCCCTGCGGCCCGGCATCGGGAGGACCCCCTACCTCGGAAAGTCCACGGGGTTCTGGTGGCTCGAGGCCCTGTCCCTGCATATCCTGGGGTGGGACGAGTTCTCCGTCCGCTTCTGGCCGGCGCTCGCCGGCCTCGGCATGGCGGCCGCGGCGGCCCTGGCGGTCCGGCGGGGCCGGGTTCGCGGGGCGCGTCTGGCGGCCGTGATCTGCGGGACCTCCCTGTTGGGGTTCGCCGCCTCCCAGCTGGCGGCCCCGCACGCCCTTTACGCCTGCCTCGTCGCGTTCGCCCTGGCGGGGTTCGTCAGGGCGTGGGACGACCGGCGCTACGCCGTCCTGGCCCATGCCGCCGCGGCGCTGGCCTTCATCGTCCACGGCCCGGAGGGCATCCTTCTGCCGTGGCTCTGCCTTTACCTCTACTCGGTCCTGACCGACGACCCCGGGGCTCTGACCCGCCCCCTGCTTTACGGGCCGGGCGCCGCGGTCACGGCGGTGCTGGCGCTGGGCTACATGCTCCTGCTGCGCCTGGAGAACCCGATGGCCCTGACGCTGATGCTCTACCGTACGCCCGCGGCCCTGCCCTCCGCCTCCTTCGCCCTGCCGGTTCTGGCGGCGGGGAGCCTTCCCTGGACGGGGTTCCTTCTGCGCGCGGTCGCGGCCTCGTGGCCTCGGAGCGGGGAGGACCTGCTGAACCCGGAGGGCCCGAGGCTCCTCCTGCTCACCGGGGCCGGGTTGTTCCTCCTCTTCGGGGTGTTCATGGGCGACGCTCTGGCCCTCGTCTCCTGCCTCGCGCCCTTGGCGGCGCTGACCGGGGACTGCATCGACGAGTGGCTGGAAAAGGACCGGGTCCGCGTGCTGCAGGGCGCCGTGGCGCTCAACCTGATCTGCCTGCTGCTCGCCCTCACCGTGGGACTCTTCCTGTCCCTCGGGGCCTTTCCCGTTTTATTGTCCGCGCTGCTCTCCATCGTCCCCTGGGCCGTTTTCCTAATCCTGTTCGGCGGCGCGAGCTGGTATTACGCCAAGACGCGGCAGCCGTCCAAGATGATGCGCAACCTCTCCGCCGCGGCGATGCTGGCGCTCCTTCCCCTGGCCGGGGTCTTCGACCTCCTGGCGGAGAACACCTCCGTGCGGGAGGCGGGGCTGGCCATCGGAAACGTGGATCGCTGCGTCCTGGCCCAGTACGTCATGAACCGGCCCTCCCTGTTCTTCTACACGCTGAAGGACTCCATCCTGGTCAACAGCCCGCTGATGCCGGGGTTCGCGGAGCAGAAGGTGGAGAACGACACGGCGCTGCACCTCCTCTGGGAGGGTAAGGAACGGGTCCTTCTGCTGGTCGGGAGCGATCAGCAGCTCCTGGCCCCTCTGCCGCAGGAGGTCAACGTGCTTTACGACGCGGGAAAGGTGATGGTGCTGAGCAACCGAAAGCCCCCTCTGCACGCCGACGCCCCTCGGCCCGCCTCGTCGGTGGACATCGAGCCGGCGGAGCCGTATTGAGGCCCACGAAGGCCCGAGAATCTCGGCCTCGTCGCACCGGAGAGAGGCCCGGACCGAGCTCCCTCGAGCGTCGGCCCGGGCCTCTCCCGGCAAAGGACCCCGGATGCCGTCTCAGGGGACCGTCGAGATTTCCATCAGGAAAAGCGAGCCGTCCTCTCCGCTCTCGCTGACGGCGAAGCTCCGTGTCGCGCCGTTTTCGTCCACGTAGGAGATCCCGTAATGGGGGATCGTTCCGTAGGACGTCAATCCCACCACCAAAGGACGTTTCGGCGTCAGCTTGTCGAGGGCATACAGCTCTTTGGCCGAAAACGTTATCTTTTCGTCCGAGTCCTCGAGGGTGAGCGCCAGAACCTTGAAGTCCCTTACGTCCTTCCTGGTAGAGAACAGAACCTTGACCTGCGGCTCCGTCGTGTCGGCGATGAACTCGTCATGCTCGGGAAAACCGGCCAGCGCGCCTTCCGCCTCCTGCACGCGCACCGACGGTTCGGCGCCCGCATCCCCGGCCGTCGACGAGGCCGGGGCGGGGACGGCCAGGGCCAACGCCAGCGCCAGTCCCAAAACGAACGTTCCGGATCTCATGTCATCCTCCTCTTCGAATCGGGAAACTCAAGGCTGTGGAATCACAGCGCCTCGGCCTTGTAGGAACTGCGGACGAACGGCCCGGAGGCCACCCGCGCGAAGCCGAGCTCCAGGGCCTTGACGCGGTAGAACTCGAACGTCTCGGGGGTGACGTACTCGTACACCGCGATGTGCCGCGAGGTCGGTTGGAGGTACTGTCCCACGGTCAGCATGTCGCAGTCCCCCTCCCGGAGCCGCTTCATGACGTCGATCACCTCGTCCTCCCGCTCGCCGAGCCCGACCATGATGCCCGATTTCGTCTTGAAGCCCTTCTCCTTCGCGTAGCGGAGGACGGCCAGGGACCGCTCGAAGTTCGCCTGGGGGCGGACCTTGAAGTACAGGGAGGGCACCGTCTCCACGTTGTGGTTCAGGACGTCCGGACGCTCCGCCAGGATGATGTCCAGCAGGTCCTCGCGCCCCTGCATGTCCGGGATCAGCAGCTCGACGGTCGTGTCCGGGCACAGCGCCCGGAGCTCCCGGAGACAGGCGGCGAACTGCCCCGCGCCCTGGTCGGGGAGGTCGTCCCGCGTGACGGAGGTGACGACGGCGTGGCGGAGCTTCAGCGAGTAGACGGCCCTGGCGACGTGCTCCGGCTCCAGCGGGTCCACGGGGTCGGGGAGCTCCCGGCTGACGTTGCAGAAGGTACAGTTGCGCGTGCAGTTCCGGCCCAGGATAATGAAGGTCGCCGTCCTCTTGCCGTAGCATTCCATGCGGTTCGGGCAGTTGGCCTCCTGGCACACGGTGTTCAGGTGCAGGCCCCTCAGGAGCTCCTCGACCTCCTGAAACGGGCGGCCGCCCTGAATCTTGATCTTCAGCCACTCGGGCTTGCGTACCGCTGTCTTTGCGGTTGTCATGGTCCGATCCCTCCCTGTTGTCTTTTCTGAGATGGTCTTGTTCCGGCCTCAGGCCGCGTCCGTGGCCCGGGCGGCCATCATGTCCCCGATCAGCACCTCGTTCTCCATCCCGTGGATGTAGTCCCCGGCCCGGACGCCCTCCAGGCATCGAATCAGGGCGCCATGTTCCAGGGCGTTTCCCTTCAGCCGCTGCGCCAGCTCGAAGACGTCACGGTCTCCGAAGAAGTCCCCCAGGATCTCCGCGTGCCGGATGACCCCTGCGTCGACGTCGAGCCGATAGCCGATCATGCCGAAGGGGTGGTGGACGTCGTAGCTGTGGGTGAAACGATACCGAACCCCCAGGTTCCAGGAGGGGGAGTCGAAGCGCTCCCGCTTGATCCGCAGCACCTCCCGCAGCTCGTCCTCGCGGAGGACGTAGGTCTCCCGGATGCCGTAGTGCTTCATGAAGTGGCCTTTCAGGTACTCCATGAACGCCCGCACGTCCATGCGGACGTATTCGGAAAGCGTCCCGATCCGGCTGGCGACGGACTGGATCTGCTTGTTCACGAGCTTGATCGGGTTGGGCCGCAGGGCCTTGGAGATGGCCTCCCTATCCACGTCGAACAGGAGCGTCCCGTGGTGCAGCACCCGGTTCTCGAACCGGAACTGGGCGTTGCCGGAGACCTTCTTGCCCTCCACGGTGATGTCGTTCCGGCCCGTGAACTCCGCGTCGATCCCGAGGTGTCTCAGGGCGTCGACGACCGGGGCGGCGAACTTGAGGAACGGGTTCTCCCCCTCGTCCCGGAAGGGGGCGATGAGGGTGTACTGGAGGTTTTTGAGGTCGCAGTAGATGGTGCCCCCGCCCGAGAGCCGGCGCACCACCCGGATGCCCTTCTCCTCGGCGTAGTCGGCGTCGTACTCGCAGCGGGCGTCCTGGTTGCGGCCGATCAGGATCGTCGGCACGTTCTGCCAGACCATGAAGACGTCCTCCCGGACGTTCCTAAGAAGATACTCCTCGAGGGCGTGGTTGTATGAGGGATCGGTGGATGGGTTTTCTATCAACAGCAAGGGATGCGCCTCCTCGGTGTCATATTATCCTCATTGTACACCACGCGGCCTGCCGCGGGCATCCCTGTACGGGGCCCCGCGCGTATGCGGATGGAGCCGCCGCGTCCCGGACGGTACGCACGGCGATGCGGGAGGCCGGCCGCCCAACGGACGGCCGGCCTCCCGGTGCGATCAGGCACGCATGGCCTCACCTTTTCATTTTACGATCGTTCATTCGCCCGCGTAGTAATCCAGGCCGATGGGGTCGGGCGTATCCCCCGCGCCGTGCATCAGGCCAACCTGTTTGATCGCCCCGCCGCTCCAGACGAGGGCGCTCGTGCAGTCCGTGACGGAGCAGTCGTAGCCGTATCCGGCGATGCTCCCGACC
>ERZ772917.500-NODE-500-length-27635-cov-78.370885_pt1 | contig 27635 bp, 26 predicted proteins | sample MGYA00511187_ERZ772917 | MGnify/ENA primary metagenome ERZ772917 (study PRJEB29015, sample SAMEA2737925) | human oral metagenome | biome: human oral; feature: human-associated habitat; material: dental | place: China | collected 2012 ...
AGTTGGTGGACCAGCTCTTCTCCCGCGCCGCCGACGACGGCCGCGAGCTGGGCGTTGACCCCGCGACCGGTCACACGATCATCGTCAAGGACGGGCGCTACGGGCCCTACGTGACTGAGGTCCTTCCCGAACCCGCCGACTCGGAGCAGGCGGGCGCGAAGAAGGCGAAGAAGAGCGAGGCCAAGCCCCGCACCGCGTCCCTGTTCAAGACCATGGACATCTCCACGGTCACCCTCGAGGACGCCCTCAAGCTGCTGTCCCTGCCGCGCGAGGTGGGCACCGACCCGGCCTCGGGCGAGGTCATCACCGCGCAGAACGGGCGCTACGGGCCCTATCTGAAGAAGGGAACGGACTCGCGCACCCTGTCGAGTGAGGACCAGCTGCTCTCGATCTCCCTGGACGAGGCCCTCGCCATCTACGCCCAGCCCAAGACGCGTGGGCGTGGCGCCGCTCGGCCGCCGCTGCGCGAGTTCGGGGAGGACCCGATCTCCGGCAAGAAGGTCACCGTCAAGGACGGGCGCTTCGGACCCTACGTGACGGACGGCGAGACCAACGTGACTGTGCCTCGCGCCGAGACGGTCGAGGACCTGACCGCCGAACGCGCCCACGAGCTCCTCGCCGACAAGCGCGCCAAGGGCCCGGCCCCCAAGCGCACCCGAAAGACGGCCGCGAAGAAGACGACCACGGCTAAGAAGCCCGCGGCGAAGAAGACCACGACGAAGAAGGACAGCTGATGACGGCGCGAGGAGTGTTCATCACCTTCGAAGGTGGCGACGGCTCGGGCAAATCCACCCAGATCCAGTCCGTGCGCGACTGGTTCGAGAGCCGCGGCCGCGAGGTCGTCGTCACCCGCGAGCCGGGCGGCACCGAGCTGGGCGGGGAGATCCGTCGCCTCGTCCAGAACGGCCCCGAGGACGTCGACGCGCGCACGGAGGCCCTCCTGTACGCGGCCGACCGCGCCTACCATGTCGCCACGGTCATTGGCCCGGCCCTCGAGCGCGGCGCCGTCGTGCTGGGGGACCGCTACATAGACTCCTCCCTGGCCTACCAGGGCGCCGCCCGATCCCTCGGCGTGGACGAGATCGCGTCTCTGAGCGCGTGGGCGACCCGCGGCCTCTACCCCTCGCTGACCTTCCTCCTCGACCTGCCACCGGAGGTCGGCGCGCGCCGGCGCACCGACGCCCCGGACCGCATGGAACGCGAATCCATGGACTTCCACGAGCGCGTGCGCCACGAGTACCTGCGTCTCGCCGACGCCGAGCCCGAACGCATCGTCGTCATCGACGCGGTCGGAACGGTCGACGAGGTCTTCTCCGAGATCCGCGGGGTGCTCGTCGAGCGCTTCGACGGCGGTGTCGCAACGATCGACGAGTCCGACGATGCGCCCCGGGTGGCCGCGACACCCGCGGGGGTTACGGCCTCTTCGGAGGCCGACCCAGCCGACGCGGCGAGCGCTCCCGCCTCGCGCGAGGGGCGCGCCTCCTCCTCGCGCAAGCCCGCGACCATGGTCGGAGCCCTGGGAGAGTCCCAGGGCGCGCTGTGGGATGAATGATGAGCGTCTGGTCCTCCCTGGTCGGACAGGACGCGGCGGCCGCTAAGCTCCGCGAGGCCGCGGCCAGCGCCCGCGCCATCGTCGCCGCCCGGGGTGGCGGACACGCCTCCGACGAGGCGCGCTCCATGAGCCACGCCTGGCTCATCACAGGCCCGCCCGGATCGGGTCGATCCGTCGCGGCCCGCGCCTTCGCCGCGGCCCTCCAATGCACCGGAGAGGCGCCCGGCTGCGGGCGGTGTCCCGGCTGCCGCACGACCATGGCCCGCACGAACGCGGACGTGCTCTTCGCGGCGACCGAGACCTCGATCATCAACGTGGACACGGCGCGCTCCCTCGTCCTGCAAGCCCAGTCCTCGCCCTCCCAGGGCCTGTGGCGCGTCATCGTCGTCGAGGACGCGGACCGCCTGGGCGAATCCGGCGCGAACGCGCTGCTCAAGGCCATTGAGGAGCCGCCCGAACACACCGTGTGGCTCCTGTGCGCCCCCAGCCCCGAGGACATGATCGCCACGATCCGTTCGCGCTGCCGCCACCTCGGCCTGCGCGTCCCCACCGCGAGCGCGGTCGCAGACCTGCTCGTGCGCGAAGGTGTCGCCACCCCCCAGGTGGCCCTGGATGCGGCGCGCGCCGCCCAGTCCCACATCGGGCTCGCCCGCGCGCTCGCCCGCGACCCGCAGATGCGCGAACGCCGACGCAACATCATCACCGCCCCGGCCTCCGTGCGCAGCGTCGGCGAGGCAGTCATGGCCGCGGACCGGCTCCTGGAGACCGCGAAGGCCCAGGCCGACGCCCAGGTCAGCGAGCGTAACGCCCGCGAGAAGGCCGAACTGCTGCGCCAACTCGGGATGGAGGAGGGCGAGAGCGCCACCAAGGCCTCGCGCACGATGCTCCGTCAGCTCGAGGAAGACCAAAAGCGCCGCTCCAAGCGGGCCCTCACCGACGCGATCGACCGCGCCTTGATCGACCTGCTCGCGATCTACCGCGACGTCCTCATGGTCCAGGTCGGAGGCGAGGGAGAGCTCATCAACACGGACCTGGAGGACCTCGTCCGCGCGATCGCGGGCGAGTCCACCGCCAGCCAAACGCTGGCGCGCGTCGACCACATCGAGACCGCACGCCGGCGCCTCGTCTCCAACGGAAACCCCCTCCTCGTCCTCGAGGACATGGCGATCTCCCTGCGCCCCCAGGCCTGAGAACCCCGCCCCTTCGATCTCCGTTACAATCGTGGCCATGAAGACACGCTCCTTGGCGGTCACAGCCGTCGCGGTCCTCGCCGTCACCGCGATGATCCTGACCATCGTCGGATACTACTGGACGCGGCCGCGCGGCCCCGTACCCACGACCACGGCCCAGGCCTCGCCCGCGCCGATCCCCGTCCAATCGGGCTCCGTCCAGCCCTACTACGAGCAGACCATCACGTGGGGAGTGTGCGCGGATGGCAGCTTCGAGTCGTTCCAGGGGATCGACTCCTCCGATGCGAGCGAGTACCAGTGCGCGTTCCTCAAGGCGCCCCTGGACTGGGCGAACCCCGACGGCGACCAGATCTCACTTGCCCTCGCCATCCACCGCTCCGGCGTCAGCGGCGCCCCCGCGCTCTTCGTCAACCCCGGCGGGCCCGGCGGTTCCGTCGTGTCCGCTCTGCCCTACTATGCTGCCCAGGGAATCGGCGAGGCCGTCGTCGACGCGTACGACATCGTCGCCCTTGACCCGCGCGGCGTCGGAGCCTCCACTCCGGTCTTTTGCATGACCGACCAGGAGAAGGACGAGCACAACGCCGCCGAGGATGCCTCCCCCGACGACAGCCCGCAATCCGCCATCGCAGAGCTGGAGGAGAGCACGCGGACCTTGGCTGACGGATGCCGCGAGCGCTCCGGCTCCCTCTTCGAACACATCGACACGGTCAGCGCCGCGCGCGACTTCGACATGGTGCGCGCGGTTCTGGGACAGGAGACATTCAACCTCCTCGGCTACTCCTACGGCAGCTTCCTTGGGGCCACCTACGCCGAGCTCTTCCCCGAGCACGTCGGACGCTTCGTCCTCGACGGCGCCCTGGATCCATCGCTCAGCGTCGACGAGGTCTCCGCCCTGCAGATGCGTGGGCTGGACGCCTCCCTCCAGCAGTGGATCGCCGACTGCGCCACCCAGGCCTCGTGCCCCATGGGACGCACCAAGGACGAGGGCGTCGCGACCGTGCGGTCCTTCCTCGGCTCCCTGACGGGCGCCCCGCTCAAGACCGACGATCCGGCGAGGCCCCTGACCGAGGGGCTCGCGGTGACCGCTCTGACGGGGTCCATGTACAACACGCAGCGGTGGCCCCAACTCACCCAAGCTTTCGCTGCCGCGTGGCAGAAGGGCGACGGCACCGCGATGCTTGCGATCGCCGACACCATGAACTCGCGACTACCCGACGGTACCTACGCGGACAACTCGGCGGACGCCATCAACGCGATCAACAACCTGGACTACGAGCCCGAGGGCACGGCCGAGGAGTGGGCCGCCCGCGCCTCGGCACTCAAGGGGGAACTCGTTATCCTGGGACGCTACGTCGGCTACCCCTCCGCCTTGGTGTCGGCCTGGCCGACCCGCCACGCCGACCGTCACGCAATCACCGCGCAGGGCGCCGCGCCCATCGTCGTGATCGGCACGACGCACGACCCGGCGACCCCCTACACGATGGCGCAGGGCCTGTCCGGCCAGCTCGCCAGCGGGGTCCTCGTTTCCGTCGAGGGGTGGAACCATACCGCCTACAGGCGTGGCGCGAACCAGTGCGTCGTCAAAGCGGTCGAGGACTACCTGGTGAAGGGCACCGTTCCCGCCGATGGCCTCATGTGCCGGTAGCTAGTGATCCACGACATTCCTCCGGCGCCTGTCCTGGTTTGCGTTCTCTCCGTTCCTTCCAGTAGAGTTGTGCCGTTGCCTGCGCGCCCCGGAAACGGCGGAACGGCAGGCGTGGCCGCCTTAGCTCAGTCGGCAGAGCGATTCACTCGTAATGAATAGGTCGTGGGTTCGATTCCCACAGGCGGCTCAGAAACGCCCACCCCTACAGGGTGGGCGTTTTCGTTTGTGCATGAGGCGCGGGCGGTGTTGCGTGGGGTGGTGTTGCGTGGCGCGGCGTTGCGTGGCGCGGCGTTGCGTGGCGCGGTGTTGCGTGGGGTGGCTACGCGTGCGCAACCCCTTGTTGCGCACGTTAATCCCTAAGGTGGAGCCGCTAAACCCATACGTGGAGCATTAACCCCTTAGGTGGAGCGTGGGCGGCCCCGCCCACGCTCCACCTGTCCGGCCAACGCTCCCGTTATCGGGCCCACGTGTGCACTAGTAGGGTCCATTTGCGCACTGATGGGGCCCATGTGTGCCCTAGTAGGGCCCATGCGATGGGGTGCGGCGTCGATGTCGTCGGGATGAAGGGCGGGGAAGCGCCTTGGTGTGGGGAGACGCCGTGGCCCTTGACGAAGGGGTGGCGTCCAAGATGCTCCTACACCGGTGCCCCGCCGGATGCGCCTGGCCAGGAGATTCCACCTCCGTTGCCTCGCCGGTGCTGCCGCGCCCAGGATACTCGGCCGCAACAGCCCGCCATTACCGTCGCGCATGTGGATAGGTTGTGCGCATGTGGATAGGTTGTGCGCATGTGGATAGGTTATTAACCTATCCACGTGTTCCTAACCTATCCGCGAACGCGTTTCCTATCCACGTGCGTTACCTCCCGTGTGAGGGCTAGGATGCGAGCCGAGCCGGAGGGCGAAGGTGAGGGTGGATGCGAGCCGAGCCGGAGGGCGAAGGTGAGGGCGTGAGCCGGAAGGTGAAGGCCGACGCGAGCCTAGCCTGAGGGGGGATGCGAGCGGAGTTGGAGGGGATCCATCCCCGTCCATGGCGACATTTGGTAAGGCAAGCCTGAGCTGTCATGCGAAGGGATTACTGTTCTAATAACGCTGAGAAGCGCGCTGTTCTTCCCAATCGTGACGTCATCGTGAATAACCTAACCAAAGAGTGGATAGGACTAGAAATGCTGGGACTAAAGGACCATGATGGAGGCGTCTGGCGGGCGGAGCCTCACGAGGGTAAAGTCCGCACCCTACACACGCAGAGGAGAATCATCATGACCGTTGAATCCACTGGTTTCAAGGCCTCGGACGTCCTCGCAGGCAACCTGCAGAAGGTCCTGACCGACGTCACCGCGCTGTCCCTCGTGGGCAAGCAGCTGCACTGGAACATTACCGGCGAGGGGTTCCGCTCGCTCCACCTGTACCTTGACGACGTTGTCGACATCGCCCGCGAGGCCTCCGACGAGGTTGCAGAGCGCATGCGTGCCCTGCAGGTTCTCCCCAACGGCCTGCCCGAGGTGGTCGCCCAGCGCAACACCCTTCCGACCATCCCCGAGACGCTCGTCAAGACCGACGACGCCGCGGAACTCGCCGTCGCCGCCATCAATGCGACCGTCGGCACCATGCGAGACGTCCACGAGAAGGTCGACGCCGAGGACTCCGCCTCCGCCGACATCCTCAACGACTACATTCGTCGCCTCGAGCAGCAGGCGTGGTTCATCCGTTCGCAGAACGGCCATGCCTGAGCCCTCCCCCGAGAGGGTATGAGCCTCAACGGCTCGCTTCGCCAGAGGGGTGCCCCGCCTGTCCGCAGGTGGGGCACCCTCGTTTGTTCCGCGGCGGACCCATCCGCCAGCCTCGAGGCGGAGCCAAGAGGAGTCCCGGTTTGGCCCGCACCCAACAGGCGGGCGAGCGCTGTGGCGTGGTGGGGCGCGCGGGGAGGCGGCGCCGAACGAGGTGGCGTGGCGGGGCGCGTGGGGAGGCGACCGATCCTACGACGCGGTCGCCTTACTTTCGGTGGGGGTTGCGGGCGCGCGGGGAGGTGACACCTAGTCAGGGACACGACGGCACCCGAACACTATTCTGGACGAGTGACGAACACCCCGGATATCGAAGCCCCCGACGCCCCCTTCTCGATGCGCGCGCAGCCCGGAGAGGCCGGGGCCGCCCTGGTCCTCGTCAACCTGGGTACGCCGAGCGCCCCCGAGGCGGGTGCAGTGCGCACGTACCTGCGCGAGTTCCTGTCTGACCGCCGCGTCATCGAGATGAATCCGCTCCTGTGGAAGCCGATTCTCGAAGGCATCGTCCTGCGGGTTCGCCCGCGCGAGGTCGCCCGCAAGTATCGCAGCATCTGGCTGGACCAGGGCTCGCCCCTCTTGCACTACACGCGCGAGCAGGCCCGCCTCCTGGGGGAGCGGCTGCCGGGCGTGCGCGTCGAGGTGGCGATGCGCTACGGGCAGCCGTCGATTGGCTCGGTCCTCGACCGCCTGCACGCCGAGGGGGTGCGCCGCGTGGCGGTGCTGCCCGCCTACCCGCAGTACGCCGCCTCAACGGTGACGACGATCAACGACGCGGTCGCCGAGTGGATCGGCAGGCACCGCGACGGCTTCGAGCTGCGCCTGAACAGGTCCTTCCCGACGGCTCCCGCCTACGTTGACGCGCTCGCGAGTGCGCTCGAGGAGCACTGGGCGCGGGTTGGCCGCCCGGACTTCCTCGCGGGGGATCGCGTCGTCGTCTCCTTCCACTCGATCCCGGTTGCGATGGACGAGGCCGGCGACCCCTACCGGGGCGAATGCCGCCGCACGGTCGCCGCCCTGGAGGCGCGCCTGGGGGTGGGTATGGGCACGCTGACGGCCACATTCCAGTCCGTGTTTGGGCGGGCCGAGTGGCTGGGCCCTCAGACGATTGAGGAAATGGCTGAACTGGGTCGTTGTGGATGCCCGCGCGTCGACGTGATCTGCCCGGGCTTCATGGCGGACTGCCTGGAGACGCTCGAGGAGATCGATCAGCTCAACCGCGAAACTTTCGTCGAGGCCGGGGGCGGGGATTTCTATTACGTTCCCTGGGCGAATGGTTCGCGAGGTGCTCTGGCCGCCCTGGAGGAGCAGGCAGGGGTTGCGCTGGCCGGCTGGGTGTGAGGGGCAGCAGGCCGTTACAACTGATCGACCGGCGGCGCCCGTCGGCCTCAGTGGCCACGGCCTCGTAGCCTGGAGGCATGAGCGCACCCGATTGTACGACCCTGGAAACGCTGGCTATCCACGCGGGATTCGACCCGGATCGGGTCACGGGCGACGTGGTGCCGCCGCTACACGTGGCGTCGACGTTCGTGCAGGATCGCCCGGGTCAGCTGCGCTCCGGATACGAGTACGGGCGTTGCGCAAACCCGACGACCAGCGCCTTCGCGGGAGCGCTCGCGGCCCTTGAGGGGGCGACGCACGGATTCGCCTTCCCCTCGGGCATGAGCGCCGAGGACACGGTGCTGCGCTTGCTCGCGCGCCCGGGCGACCGCGTCGTGCACTCGACGGACCTGTTCGGGGGAACGCACAAGCTCCTTAAGGTCATCAAGCCCGCCGAGGGCATCTCGTCCAGCGCGGCGGACCTGACCAATCTCGACGAGGCAGAGCGCGTGATCCGCACCGAGCGCCCGCAGATCGTGTGGGTGGAGACGCCCTCGAACCCATTCCTGACGGTGACGGACATCGAGGCGGTCGCGGCACTCACGCACGAGGTGGGGGGAGTGCTCATCGTCGATAGCACTTTCGCCACGCCGGTCCTGCAGAGGCCGCTGGAGCTCGGGGCCGACGTCGTGGTTCATTCGACGACCAAGTACGTGGGCGGCCACTCGGACGTCGTCGGGGGCGCGATCGTCCTGCGCGACGGGCTGGAGCTTCCCGCGCACGTGGAACCCTTCTTCGGGCAGCGCGACGCGGCTGCGGAAGCCGCCAAGCTGCAGATGGCCCTCGGGCACGTTCCGTCGCCGCGCGACACTTACCTGGCTCACCGCGGGCTTAAGACGCTCGCGCTGCGCGTCGAGCGCCACTGCGCTAACGCCCAACGGGTCGCTGAGTTCCTGTCCACCCACCCCGCAGTCACCGCGATCCACTACCCGGGGCTGGCCTCGGATCCGGGGTACGCGCTCGCGCAGCGCCAGAATCCGCGGGGCGTGGGCGGGGTCCTGTCCTTTCAGGTGGCCTCTCAGGCGGCGGCCGTCGAGCTGACGGCGCGCACGCGCCTCTTTGCGCTCGCGGCGTCGCTTGGCGCCGCCGAGTCCCTCATCGAGCATCCGGCGATCATGACCCACTCGACGCGCGTCGGTGGGGTCGGGGGAGTGCCCGGTACCCTGCTGCGTCTCGCCGTGGGGCTCGAGGACGCGGGTGACCTGATCGCGGACCTGGATCAGGCGCTCGCGCAGATCTGATCGGCTTCGCCGCCCTCCGGCGAGGTCGGCGCCGACGCTCGGGTGGGCACCCGGTCGAGATCGGGGGAGAGGCTGACGCGAGGCGCCGCGCCGGCGATGCGCGGTCGCGGGGCGCTGCTCGCCCCTCGATCCCGCCGTGGGACGAGGCGTCCTCGCTATGCGCGGGGGGATGCGCGCCGGGATAGCCAGGCGGTCGCTGCGGTCGCGCCTCCGACGGCGAGGGCCGCGGGCACGAGGATCGTCTGGCCCTGCGCGGTGAACTCGATGACCAGGACGAGGCCCGTGAAGGGAGCGCTCATGGATGCGCCGAGGAAGGCGGCGGCGCCGATGAAGGCGAAGGCGGCGATCTCGGACCCTGGCCAGGCGGTGGCCCAGGGCAGGCCGATGAGCGCGCCGATTCCGGCGCCGAGCGCCACGGATGGGGTCAGGACTCCGCCCCACCCTCCGGCGCGGATCGTCAGGAAGGTCGTCGCGGTCTTGGCCACGAGAACCAGCGCGGCAACGGCGACTCCGAACCCGGCCGCCCACGTCGCGTCGAACTGGGTCTGCGCGCTGGCCTGCCCGTTGCCAACCACGGAGGGCACTTGCGTGGCGATGAGCCCGACCGTCAGGGACGCCGCTGGGAGCGTCAGTAGGAGCCGCCAGTTGCGTGGCCGTGCCGCGGCGGCGCGCGCGACCCCCTGCTTGAAGGCCCACCCGGCGGCCCCGAGCAGCGGCCCGACGACGGCGCCGAACACGGTCAGCGAGAGGGAGGGGGTGAGGGTCGGGACGGCGTAGAAGGCCTCGGGTCTGGTGAATCCGGTGGAGATGAGGACGGCGATCCCCGACGTGAGGAACGCGGGGGCGACCGCGCGCGCCGAGCGGGAGACGAGCAGGATCTCGAGGGTGAAGATCGCGCCCGACAGGGGGATCGAATAGACGGCGGCTAGGCCCGCGCCCGCCCCGCAGGCGACGACGATGCGCCGGTCCTCGGGCGACAGGCCCAGCCGGTCGGCGGCGGCCGCGGTGAAGGAGGCGGCCATCTCGCGGGGGGCGGCCTCTCGCCCGATGGAGGCGCCGAGGCCGACGATCAGTATCTGGGTGAGGGCGTGCCAGGTGGCCCTCAGGGCGGGCATGGGGGTCCCCTCCACGGCCTTCGACACGGAGGTAACCTCCCGCGAGCGTCGGAAGAGCAGGAACCACGAGGCTGCCCCGATGGTGCCGCCGAGGGACAGGGTTGCGATGCGGCGGGCGGGCGACGCGGCGCTCACGGCCTCTAGGAGCGTCCCGGAGTGCATGTCCCAGGCGATCGCCTGGATCCAGTGAAGAAGATGGATGCATGCTAGCCCTACGAGGCCGGCGATGATCCCCGTGGTGAGCGTGGCGACAGCGAAGCGGCGCGTGATCACGAGCATGGCGTGTCAGCGTCGATCCGAGCGCTGACGCGCGTGAACAGGGCGGTGAGCATGTCGATCTCATCGGATGAGATGTCGTCGAGGAAGAGCTTGCGGATGACCTCGCGCTGGACGAGGGCGGCCTCGTCGAAGAGGCTCTTGCCGTTCGCGGTGAGGAAGACGAGGCCCCCGCGCCCATCTCCCTGACAGGGTCGTCGTGAGATGAGACCGCGCGATTCGAGGCGTTTCATCGTGTGGGTCAGGCGCGAGCGTGAGAAGACGACCTGGTGGGCGAGGACGGAGGGGCGGATGCCGACATCGCCCGCGCGGTCGGTCATGAGCAGGACGGAATACTCGGGCATCGATAGGCCCGCTTTGCATTTGAGGGCTGCCTCGATGCGTTCGGTGAGGCGAGCCGTCGTCGTGAAGTAGAGCTCCCAAGCTGCCGCTCTGGCCTGGTGTGCTCCGCTCACTGTCTCTCCTCGTGTGGTCCTGCGATGTGCGAGGCCTACCCGACCTCCCAATCTCCTATGAGTATAACTTTCAATTACATGCTTGCGTCTGCCGGTGCTACCTAAGTCACGTTTGTCGCGCCGAGCGGATAATGGGAAAGAATGTGCGTATTGGGTTAACCTAATTACACTGAATTCCGTCAATGGTTGGAATGTGGAATTCATGATCCCCAGGAGGAATACGCTATGAAGAAGACGACGAAGGTCGTGGAAGTTGTCGACGATTTCGATGGTTCGCCCGCCGATCAGACCGTGCGCTTCGCCTTTAATGGTGCTTCGTATGAGATCGACCTGAACCGCGCGCACTTCGAAGAATTCGCCGAGGCGATTCAGCCGTACATCAAGGCTGGACGCAAGGTTGGCTCGACCCGCCGCCGCAGCAATGCGGGCAATCCGACGCAGCGCTTGGAGAACGCGAAGATTCGCGCGTGGGCGCAGGCGGAGGGCCTGCAGGTCTCTGATCGTGGACGTATTCCCGCCCCGATCGTTGAGGCGTACCGTAAGGCGAATGCCTGACATACGCGAACAATCGGGGGGTGCGCACGAAAGGTGCGCACCCCCCGATTGTTGAATGCGAGTCAGTCGTCCATGGAGACATCGTTACTCGTGCCGCTGTCGATGGCGACGCGGGGGGCATTCCCCTTCTTGTAATCGATGTCGTTGTTCGATCCCGTGAATGACACGCTCTGAACGGACTCGACGTCAATCTCGTTGTTGGAACCGTTCACCTCGATTTCGACGAGCTCGCCGCCCTCAATGTGGTTGTTGGAGCCGTTAATGATGATCTTCGTGGTGCCAGAGGGGAGGCTCAGATGCTGGTTGGAGTCGTTGATGGTCAGGGGAGCGGAGTTGTTCTGCGCTGGTGCCTGCGAGGGGGCGGCCGGCGCCGGGGCGGTCGAAGCCTCGCCGGAACCGGAGGGGGTCTCGGGGGCCTGCGAGGAGGTCGCCGGCGCGGGGGCCGTCGTGGAGTTGGCCGGCGTGTTGTTGTTCTGGGTACAGCCGGTCAGGGCCATCGCGGCCATCGCCAGAGCGGCGGCGGGGAGGAGAGTCTTGACGGACATGGAGTGATCCTTTCGTTGGGTTGAGGCTCAACCCTGGTAGGGCCTAGAAGGCGGGGATGAAGATCTCGACGCGGCGGTTGAGGGCGCGTCCGGCGGGGTTGTCGGTGCCGTCGGGGTTTTCGTTGGTGGCCACGGGCTTGGATTCGCCGTAGCCGGTGGCGTCGAGCGTGGCGCTCACGCCGTTTTGCTTGAGCTGGTTGGACACGGCGTTGGCGCGGTCTTCGGAGAGTTTCTGGTTGAAGGCCTCGTCGGAGACGGAGTCGGTGTGTCCGTAGATGTGGGCCGCGGGGACCTTGGCATCGTTGAGGACGGAGGCGAGCTTGGACAGGGTTTGGGCGGCGTCGGGCCGGATGTCGGACTTGCCGAAGTCGAAGAGGACGCCGTCCTCTAGGGTGATGAGCGTCCCGCAGGACTCAACGGGCTTGAGAGAATCCACTGCGGGGAACTTGCCGAGCTTGGGGACCTTCTCCACCTTGGGCGCGTCCGTGATAGTCGCGCCGTTTACCACGGCCGTACCGTCACCGTTGTTAATGATCGAGATGGTCCCATCGTTATAGCTGCCGGAACCGTCGCCTTTGTTGATGATCGAGACGTTCTGCCTCGAGTAGTTGCCGGAGCCGTCGCCGTGGTTGATGATTGATTCGCCTGTGGTCGAGTTGGAGTAGTTGCCACCCCCTTGCCCGTCAATGACGTAGCTTTCCGTCGGCGTGGAGTAGGTGCCTGAGCCATCAACGTCGACGTTCATCGACACCTTCGTGTCCGAGTTCGAGTAGACGCCGCTTCCGTCACCGCCGTAGACGATGGAGATGGGGCCTTCGTTGATGACGCCTGCCCCCAGGCCGTCGGTGACCACAGAGCCCTGGTTGGTCGTGGAGACCACCGATCCGTCGCCGCCCAGGATGGTGGTTCCAGAGATCAGACCGGTGCCGTCGCACTTGGCGGGCGAGACGGTGACGCCTGGGACGGACTGGAGGGAGGAGGAGGCGGTCTGGATGACGGCCTTGTCCGCGTTGGAGGCGAACACGTCAATCGGGGGGATGGCGAAGAGAGGGATCGGGGGGATCTCTCCCGGGCGGTATCCGGCAACCGCGGGTGCGGACGGGGTCGTGGCTGTCGGGGACTGCGTGGGGTCGGCGGAGGTCGCCGAGGCGCTGGGGGAGGGGGCCGCGTCCTTGGGCTTGGTTGATCCGCAGGCGCCCATGGCGAGGGCGGCCGCCGTGATGACGGCGGCCGCTGTCAGGGCACGTCGTGTGATGGTCATGCCTTAACCGTAAGGGATAATTTCAAGGGCGAATACTGATTCAGTAATCATGTAAAACCTTGGTATTCCGGCCTTCTCAGGGGCGTGTGCAGGGGCAATCAGGGGACAATCAGGGGTACCCCCGGGTGCAAGGGACCCGTCGTGCGCAGCGGACCCCCAGGGTGGGGAGGTATCCTCGGGTCGCGGGGCGTGTCGCGCGAGTTCCCTTCAGACTGTGGTGTGATCAACGACATGGAATGTGGGAGCTGGGGCTTGACTGTGGGAGAATAGAGACATGAGCTACAAACTGGTGCTGCTCCGCCACGGCGAGAGCGAATGGAATGCAAAGAACCTCTTCACCGGTTGGGTGGATGTTCCGCTGTCGGACAAGGGCCGCGCGGAGGCAACCCACGGTGGCGAGCTCCTCAAGGAAGCGGGCGTCAAGCCCGATCTCCTGTTCACGTCGATGCTGCGTCGCGCCATCATGACCGCGAACCTCGCTCTCGACGCCGCCGATCGCCACTGGATCCCCGTCGAGCGCAACTGGCGTCTCAACGAGCGCCACTACGGTGCGCTCCAGGGCAAGAACAAGAAGGAAATCCGCGACGAGTACGGCGAGGACCAGTTCATGCTGTGGCGCCGCTCCTTCGATGTGGCCCCGCCCGTCATCGAAGCCGGTTCCGAGTTCTCCCAGGACGCCGACCCGCGCTACGCCGGCGAGCCCGTCCCCATGAGCGAGTGCCTCAAGGACGTCATCGCGCGTCTGCTGCCCTACTGGGATGAGAGCATCGTTCCCGCGATCAAGTCCGGCAAGACCGTCATGATCGCCGCGCACGGCAACTCCCTGCGCGCCATTGTCAAGCACCTGGATGAGATCTCCGACGAGGACATCGCCGGCGTTAACATCCCCACCGGTATCCCGCTGGTGTACGAGCTTGACGAGGAGACCCTCAAGCCCGTCAAGAAGGGTGGCACCTACCTGGATCCGGAGGCCGAGGCGAAGATCGCCGCTGTCGCCAACCAGGGCAAGTGACGCGCGCAAGCCCCGGCCTCGTCCGTCGAGACGAAGCCGGGGCTTCGCCGTACCCGGGCGGCTTGGGGAGCCGAGCGGCGGTGCGCTGTGGCGCACGCCCTAAAGCTGACCGCTGATCGTGAGCGGCGTCGCTCGATGGTCGCATCGTGGTCGTGTTTGAGGCTGGTTTGTGTCGTTCCTCGTGTGCGTGTAACGTTGAGCTTTCGCACTGTGCGAGTGGAATTCATCGGGCAACTGGTAGAATGGATATGCTATCCACGCAAGCACCCAGGAGTCGTTCCATGTCGTTCGAAATCGGTCAGACGGTCGTCTATCCGCACCACGGCGCAGCCACGATCGAAGAGGTCATGACGCGCACCATCCGTGGTGAAGAGCGCACCTACCTGAAACTGCGTGTGAACCAGGGCGATCTGGAGATCCAAGTTCCCGCCGAGAACGTCGACCTGGTCGGCGTGCGCGACATCGTTGACGAGGACGGTCTCGAGGAAGTGCTCGCAGTCCTGCGTGCCCCCTACGTCGAGGAACCCACGAACTGGTCGCGTCGTTTCAAAGCGAACCAGGAGAAGATCGCCACCGGCGACATCGTGAAGGTTTCCGAGGTCGTGCGCGACCTGACGCGGCGCGACGACCTCAAGAAGTTGTCCACGGGTGAGAAGCGCATGCTCACGAAGGCGCGCGGGATTCTCACCTCGGAGCTCGCGCTGGCCCGCAACATCGACAAGGTGGTCGCGGCGGAGCGCCTCGACGCCGTCCTGGCCGAGGGCCGCATCGAGCTCGACGACGATGCAGCCGCCCAGTGAGGCCTGCGCGGTCCTGACGGCCGCCGGCTCGGGCTCGCGCCTGGGGTGTGAGGCGCCCAAGGCCCTCGTAGAGATCTCGGGTCGCCCCCTGCTGTGGTGGGCGGCCCGCGGCCTACGCGCCGGGGGAGTGGGCACGATCGTCGTCACCGCCCCTGCCTCGTTCCTCGTCGACTTCCGCGCCGCCCTGGCCGAGTTCGACGACGTGGCCGTCGTTGCCGGCTCCGATCGCTCCCGACAGGCGTCAGTCGCGCTCGGACTCGAAGCCCTCGGCGAGCGCGATCCTGACGCGGTCGTCCTCGTACACGACGCCGCCCGGCCGCTCACGCCCCCCGAGGTCACCGACCGCGTGATCGACGCGGTACGCGCGGGCGCGGGAGCCGTCATCCCCGTCCTGCCCGTCACAGACACCCTCAAGACCGTGGACGCCTCTGGCGCGGTCGTCGGCACGCCTCGCCGCTCCGACATGGTGGCAGTGCAGACCCCGCAGGGCTTCCGCTGGGACGTCCTCATTCGCGCGCACGAGGCGGGCGCATCCCTCGGTGCGGACGAGGCGGCTGCTGCCACGGACGACGCCGGCCTCGTCGAGGCCATCGGAGGTTCCGTTCAGACCGTTGCCGGAGATGAGCTCTCCCTGAAGGTCACGCGCCCCCTCGACCTGGCGCTCGCGCAGATCCTGGTCGCCGAGGAAACGAGCTCCTGAACGGCCTCTCCGGCTCGCGTGGCTTGAACGGGGGCCGCGTCATACTGGGGGGAGAGCCGCATGAGCGGTCCCTGGTGGATAGCTCCTCGGCGATAGGGAGAAGCCGTGAATGTTGCGAAACACAAACCCGAGATAATGCAGCCGACAATCGCGGTCATGATGAAGCCGACGATCGAGTCCCCCAATGCGTACTCAATGAAGAGCGCAATGGGCGCGCTGGCGGTTCCCCGGCCTCGTTGTGGGGATCCTTCCAGTGAGGGACCTGCGTCTCAGGCGTCCGGGTCTTGCCCTCGTAGGAGCGCTCGTACCACGTCAACGCCGGTCTCGGTTCCGAGAACGCGCCGCCGCCGGGGGTTGGAGGCGAAATAGCTAATGAGTCGCTCCAAGGCGACGTAGGAGAGCCCCGGATCCTTTAAGGGCAGGCGCGTGATGCCATCCTCGCCGTCTCTGGTCCAGTGGATGGCGGTCGTGCCCTTGATGGTCTCACCCACGCCGGTCACATTGCACCAGTCCATCACTTTGAGCCGAGGGAGAAGGTCTTTCTCGGCGAAGGCGAAACCCGAGGGGATGAGGAGGAGCTTCTGTGCTTTGACGTCGCGCGGTTGTGGAAAATACAGATACGTCTGTTTCACGAGAAGGGAAACGATAAGGACGCACGCCAAGAGTGACATAAGAAAACCATTCTTGGTGCTCGAGGAGAATGAGAGAGGAATGAGGGAAATCAAAACGCCGCTCACTCCCCATGTGAAGCCGGCGAGGCGCCTCTGAGAGAAGGTAGTGTCACCGGTGATCATCAGCTCGGTGACCGTGCGTTCCTCCTGGCGCGTCGTGGTGGCAGTGACCGTCGGCGGGCGGCTGGGTGCGCGCGCGTAGGCAACGGTGGCTGGAATGAAGGTGACGAGGAGAATGCAGACGATAGCGAGCCCGTAACGCAGGCCGAGGGCGGGGACACCGAGTGCGATGAGGGCGACGAGAATGAGTGCTGCCGCGACTCCGATGGCGTAGAAGCATGCGGGGACGATCCATGCCCGTCGCATGATGGCGTCGGCTTGTGCTGGGGTGAGAGGACGGCGGATGAGCGTGAGGGGGAGCATGCGCCTAGCCTGCCGTCAGGATGTCGGTGACGAGCTGCGGCCCCTGCGGTGTCCCGAGCGTTGCTCGATCCTCGGGGTGGGCGACAAAGTGGTTGATGAGACGCGCGAGTTGCCAGTAGCAGATGGGCGTCCCCTTCATATCGAAAACGATCGCATCCTCGGAGTCTCGGGTGGATACGTGCATCAAGTGGTGCGGCTCATTGGCGACGACGAAAAGCTCGAATCCCACAATCTGGGGGTTGCGATCCCAACGGATCCGTGTCGGGTTGTCGTCAAGGAGGGGCTGAATCGATCGCTGATCGGGGCCGAGCGTGATCAGCGGTGACCGGTGGATGCGTGAGGGGCGATATATGGTGGTGACGAATAGCGTGTAGGCAAGGAAGGAGAAGCAAAAGCCGATAATAATGCTGGCAACGCTTTCTGGCCGAACGAGATAGAACGCAACGGAAGCGGGTCCCCATGCCATCATCATGATGACGCATGCAAAAGAAAAGCGAATGACCGTTGTGTACGGATACAACGTCACTGTGCCATGCTCGACATGGAGCGCAGTTCCCCGGTGGCGACGTATGAAGCGCTCTACTCCGATGTAGACAAGGCCAAGCGTGGCAAGCGACAGGTAGGCAGCGAGAGGAACAGCAATACCCGCTGGCACAATAAAGCACAGAAAAAAGCTCAAGGCGGTGCATGCAACCAGCAATATGATTAACCTCAACAGCCGGCCAGCTGTATTGAGTTGTTCATCCGCATCGGAAAGGCTTTGCAAATGAGGTGACTTTACCATGCCGCTCCAAACATGTAGTAGGGTAGATGCGTGACAAAGGCGTCAGCTCTTTCGCGATATTCAAGCGGAATCTCTTCGTAAAGAGTGTCGCCTCCTGCTGCAGTGATGATGCCTGCTACGACGCCTGTAATGGCTCCAACGGCTGCGCCAACGGCGGCGCTCGCAGGCCCGCCAATTGCGCCATCCAATGCGCCTGCGACCGTATCCGAAACCACGGCACCGGCGATGGTTCCTACGGCCAAACTTGCAGAACCTGTGATGGCTTTTTGCGCGGGAGTTTCTGATGTGACCACCTCGTATCCAAGATGTGCGACTCCAATGGCGGTTGCTGTTTTTGAAAGTGTTGAGCCAATGCCGCGCATTCGCGCCACAGTGTCGTCACTAGCAGATGCAAGGCGTGTGACGGAAGCTTCGGTTATGGCTGCTGGCACCTGCTTCGCGGTACTAGGTTCCATCATTTCTGATGCTGCAAGTGTGTCAACGAGTGATGCGTATGAATTTGTCGCGACATCCCATGATGTTGCGACGGCATCAGGGAGAAGTTGCCAAGGGTCGTCCACATATTCTAATATGCCATCACCGACTCTGCGGGCAAAAACTAATGCTAGGCTCTCTTCTTGTGCGGGGCGTAAATTCTTCATTACCCATTGCTCGAGATCGTCTCGCACATTCTGAACTTCTTTCTCGAGCTCATGAAAGATCTCAACTTGGCGATCATGTGAGAACTTGCCGTCTGGGCTTCCCACTTGCACACCTATCGAAGGGGAGGGTCCGTAGGGTGATTCCGGGTAGCACGTGCCCAGGGTTGGTTCTGGAATGGGGGCTGGTGGCAGTATATCGTACTCATTGACAATAGCTAGACCGACGAAGTCGGCTTGCTCGCGAATCGATTGCATATCGCGGTAGTGATAATCGAGCTGTTGAGCGTAAGCGCGGAGTGACTCGTATGCGGAGTAAAAGCGGTCTGTGAGTTGTTGTACTTTGGACCCCATGCTAACGGCGGCATCGTCATAACTATGCGCAGCTTCTCCATTCCAGGCGTAAAAGTTCGTCCGTAGCCTGCTCCTAAACTGATTTGAGAGCTCATCGAGGAACTCGTAGACTGTGTACAGCTTGTTAGCCGCTGCGCGAATGTTCTCGGGATCGCCGTAAATCCGGGTATCGATTGATGTTTGATCGGTCACGCTTGTGCCTGCTTATTGATGTCTGCAAATGCTGCAGCAGAATCCGCTTCATTTTGCTCAAAAGAAGAAATCAACGCTTCGAGAGAATCGCGTGTGTCGCCGAGCATGAGTGTTAGAGTGCTGGCGTCCGTTGAAAGTGCGCCAAGCATGTCTGTGATGATGAATTCTGCGATTCCACCGTCGATTTCTTGCGGCATGGTGGTAGCCAAGCTGTCCAATCCTGCCGCTGCAATGGTGTAGGTTTGCTTGAGTTCGGCCAGAAAATCGTCGGTGCTGACCTTTAGGTCACCCTTCATACTCGCTCATCTTTCTTACGATGTCGCTGACGAAGTAATCGACGACGAGGTGTGTGTAGCCAGTTTCTTCCTTGATTGTCGACAGCTGGGCAGTTGGGATGGTGGCCCATGGCTGCTTGTCGCCGAGTGCGTCAAGGAGCCTGTCGAGTGCTGTGTATGCGAGAAGAATCCTCTCCTTCTCCGCCCTGTCCGCAATCGATATCTGGAAGAGTCCTTCCTCGTCTAGCCAAACGGGGATGTAGAGGTAGGGAGGGGCTACATCGGTGTGCGTGCTCATGGACATCTGAGCCATGCAGACAGCATATAGTATGCGGTCAGGGCGTGCTGGTTCTGGCTGGTCTCGGTTCCTCGTGATCCGCGCACCCACGAAGCTGGTCGTGCCTTTCCTCGTTCCTCACCGCGGCCAGCCCGCGGGGTTGTCGGCGACGAGTGCCCGCACGAGGTCGGTGCCGCCGGGACCGGCGAGGCATCCCCGGTACTCGGGTCGAGTGGCGAAGCAACCGATGAGGCGCTGGAGTTGGGGCGCCGTCAGGTCCAGGCACGTGATGTCGATCAACACGGGCGTCGGGCTTGCCGTGGTCGTAATGTGCGCCCTCTTGGTGACGTCCCTGTTCACGGTCGGGTAGTCGATGGCTGCGACGTAGGGCGCCTGATCCCAGGGGATGCGGATCGGCGCGGAGGAGAGCAACGGGTGGAACTCCACGTGGGTGGGCGAGAGGGTCAGGACGGGGCCCCGGTGGATCCTGCCGGGCCGGTAGGCGGTGCCGCGCTGCAGGATCACGCCGGCCGCAGTCGCGCCAACGCCGAGGACAATGGTGACGGCGTCCAAGAGGGCGGACAGGGAGCCGACCGAGGCGGCGGGCAAGAGCTGGCTGCGCGTGAGCGCGACCCCGATGAAGGAGACGGGACTTGCGCCGACTATGAGGAGCAAGTCCACGGTGGCGAGGTTGATCGGCGCCATCGTCGGGGCGATGGACACCGCCCCATCGGATTGGGTGAGAGCAGGACCCCTGCGCCGCCGAGCCCGAGACACGGCCGAGTAGCCGCTCCTCAATGCCAGGCCGGTCAACAAGTACGCCAAGAGCACGTACATGGACTGCGGTGACAACCACAGCAAGAACAGGTTGATCGCCGCGAGAAAGACGTACATGAGGGCTGTGATGGTATCGGCAGTGACCATCGGCGCGCCGCCGGTCAATTCATACCTATTGGTTACTAGCACCAGTATCTACTTCCAGTCGCGAACGGCATCGGTGGCATCACCGTCAGCATAGCGCCCTGAGGGGGCCCGGCCAAGCCTTTCCCGCGGAGCCTCCACGGCCTCGCCCCGTGTGGCCCGGGAAGAGAACGCGCGGCGAAACGTGGTAGTTTCACCCTGGGCGCACGTGCGCCGCCCAGCACTCCGACCAAAGGAGCCCGATCTCATGAGCACCACATCCGCTACCCGTCGCCGCGTCATCACGCGCAAAGTCGTCGACTGGGCGGCCTGGGACTGGGGCAGCGCCGCCTTCAACGCGGTCGCCACGACCTTCGTCTTTACCACCTACCTGACCAGTGACGGCGTCTTCACGGACGCGGGCACGGCCGCGACATGGCTCAGCAATGGCATGACGATCGCGGGCCTGTTCATTGCCCTCCTCGCCCCCATCACGGGTCAGCGCGCCGATCGACGAGGCCGGGGCGGGGTCTGGCTCGGATGGTTCACCGGGGCGGTCGTGATCTGCATGCTTGCCATGTACTTCGTGCACCCCGCCTCGGTCCTCGGCCCCCGCGGCGCGCTCATGCTCGGCATCGCGCTGCTGGGCCTGGGCAACGTGTTCTTCGAGTTCGCCTCCGTCAACTACAACTCGATGCTCAACCACCTGGGCGAGAAGGAGGATCGGGGGAAGATCTCCGGCTTCGGCTGGGCCGCCGGATACATCGGCGGCATCGTGTTGCTGCTCATCCTCTACGTCGGCCTCATCGGCGTCAACCTGCTGGGTGTTCCCACCGACGAGCACCTGAACATCCGCGTCTCCATGGTGGTCGCGGCCCTGTGGCTCGGCGGCTTCGCGGTCCCCGTCCTCTTGAACCCGCCGCTGCCCAAGAAGGTGCAGGCCGGGGACGATCACGAGTCGATCCTCGACTCCTATCGGCACCTGTGGCGCACGATCGTCACCCTCATGCACGAGGCCCCGCACACCCTCTTCTTCCTCATCGCCTCCGCCGTGTTCCGCGACGGCCTGGCCGGCGTGTTCACCTTCGGCGCGGTCCTGGCTAAGACGGCCTTCGGCTTCAGCGCCAGCGAAGTCTTGATCTTCGCGATCGCCGCGAACATCGTTGCGGGCCTGGCGACCGTCGCCTTCGGCTGGGTGGACGACAGGATCGGCCCGAAGAGGGTCATCATCCTGTCCCTGTCCGCTATGGTTATCGCAGGCTTCGGGGTCTTCTTCCTACACGCCCGCGGTCCCGCCGTTTTCTGGAGCCTCGGCCTGGTCCTGTGCGTCTTCGTCGGTCCCACACAGTCGGCGTCGCGTTCCTTCCTCTCGCGCATTATCCCCGCGGGACGCGAAGGCGAGGTCTTCGGCCTCTACGCCACCACCGGTCGCGCGGTTTCCTTCATGGCGCCCGCCATGTACGGTCTCTTCCTCGCGATCGGCAAGGCCGTTACCCCGCAGGGCCAGGATTACACGTACTGGGGCATCCTCGGCATCATGCTGATCCTTCTTGTGGGCCTGGGCCTGACGATCCCCGTTAAGGCAGACCGCGCGACCCTCGACCACATGGAGGGCTGAACGCTCGCCGCAGCGCGCACGCTCCCGCACGCGACACGTCCCCGACGCAGCCGAGAACCTCTCGGGCGTCGGGGACGGTTCTATGTCGATCCGCTTACCGGCGGGCGGGCGTGAAAGCGATGACCGCGCCGTCGTGAGTCCCGACGAGCAGGTCGTCGTAGACCCACACGACGGTCGTGGCATCGTCCAGCTCCGGCGACACGTAGGTCCTCTCACTGGACATGTTGAAGAAGAACGCCAGCGTGGGGGCCGACGGCACTCCCTGGATGTACAGGGCCTTGCCGTCGGCGCTGGTACGTATCTGGGCGGCGGACCACGCCTCGCCCACGCGCTGATCGGGGAATGACTCGCCCGGGTTGATCGTGCGCTCGCTTCCGTCGGTAGAGCTGGCCGTCAGGGTATAGCCGTTGAAGTCCTTAGAGTAGGAACGTTTCATCGTTGCCGTCGTCCACTGCGCGCGGCCCTGCGTCAAGAAAGAACCGACGTCTGCCGCGCTCGGGAACTCACGGTCGGAGGCCGGAAGACGTTCGAGCTCCCACCCCGCCGCGTAAGTTCCCACGACCTCGCCCGCGGTGTTGTAGGCGACGGTTTCCTCCCTGCTCGCAACGAGGACACCGTCCTTCGTCAGCGTCACCCTGGAGCCGGAAGGGCCGAGCCCGGAGGGGGCCTCCCCGAGCGTCGTGAGTGCGCCCGTGGCCGGGTTGATGACCTGCGGGGCGAAGTGGGCATCGTCGACGGGGACGACCACGGCGGCGCCTGAGCCGCTGCCAACGACTGCCGTCGTGGGCCTCGTCAGTCCCGTGCGGGCAAGGCCCGCACGGCGCTGGGGCGAGGTCGGCGTGGACCAGAGCGTCGTCCACTCGCCCGAGTCGCGGGACCACCCGGAGCACGAGCTGAAGGTGTCGCAGGTGACGAGGACGCCGTCGACCACCCCCATCGGCAGGTCGGAGCCCCAGGGGGCCTGCGTCTGGCTGCCGGTGGACCGATCGACGACGATGTCGCTGAGCAGAATCTCGTCCTGGGTCGACACGGAGGTCGGGAACACCTCTGCGCGAATCCGGGATGGACGAGGTCCGGTCGTGCTCCACCGGGCGACCGGCTCGCTGCCCGAGACGTCGTAGGCGGACACGGTGGTCACGGCCTGGCTCCCGCTCCCGTAGGTGAGGACGTACAGGGTCGAACCCTCGGCGATCAGCCGAGCGGGCAGGAGGGAACCGTCGTCAACGGGGAGCGTCCACGCCGTCGCAACGCCCAATGCCCACGCGCCGGAGAGCTCGTTCGTGTTGGTCGCCCGACCCCGGTAGCCAATCGGATCCAGCGGCACCGGATGCTCTGGGCCGGTGATGTGCGGAGGCGGGGTCGCCGCCGGGTCAGGGAGCTGGAGGGCGCTGGTGCTGAGCGTGAAGGTGAGGGAGGTGGCGAGGACCCCGAGGAGCGCGGCGCCGACCCGCAAGACGCGTGTCGCTCGAGAAGGTCCGGGTGTGCGGAGGGAGTTCCTGTGCAGGGGGGCGTTGGTGCTCACGGGCTATACCTTTTCTATCGGCGGTCGGGCAGGGGCTCACAGGGCCTTCGGGGTGAACGCCACGATGCCGTCGACCGTCACGCCGATGACCAGGTCATCGAAGGGCCACTTCAGGCGATCAGCGTCGTGGAACTCTTTCGATCCGTGTCCCCTGCCGCTCGCCGTATCGAAGAAGAATCTGTTACCAGAGTGGGCGATATCGACGGACTCGACGTACACGACCGACGTGTCGGTGCTGGCGCGGACCTCTTCGGGCAAGAAGTTGACGGCGCCGTCAAACTGGTCGTTACTGCTGGGCTTAAGATCGAAGCTCGTTCTTCCGTCGCTTGGGGTCACCGTGAGGGCTACGGCCGCCCGCTGAGGAGTAACAGTCGCATTCGACCACGTCGGCAGACCGCCGGAGAGGAACTCTCCCAGTTCGGAGGTGGAGGGCATGCGCCCGTCGCGCGTTGGCATCCTCTTCGTCTTCTCGTAGGACTGGGTGCCCACGATGAAGCCGTCGGCGTCGTAGGTGACGAAGATATCGTCGTTGAAGGCCACGATCCCATCGCTGGCGAGGGCGAGCTTCGCAACGTTGTTCTGTCTGTCCCTGAAGGGGCCAAGGGAAGCGACGTCCGTGACCTGCCCGCTTGTCGGGTCGATGATCTGCGCCAGGTACTTCTCCGAAGAGACGGGTAGGACGACGGATTGATGCTCTCCGCTTCCGATGACGGGAGTATCGGGGTAGGTGATCATGGTCGATCCGAATCGGACGCTCTCTTGGGCGGCGGTGGTGGCGTCCCATCGGCGCACCCATGAAGAAGAGTCCTGCGACCAGCCCGAGCACGCCTCTTTGTGATCGCACGCCACGACGACGCCGTCAACTGCCGCGAGCGCCTCCGACCCCTCCCACGGAGCCAGAGACTGGGTGCCCGTTGCCTTGTCGACGACAACGCTGCCGACGATGAGCTGCTGGTCGAGCGAGACAGGTTCTGGCCTCGCGAACGAGGCGGGAAGGGGGCCCGTCGTGCGCCACAGTTCGCGCGGCTGCTCGGAGGAGATATCGAAGGCCGCGACGGTGGCCTGGTGGGCGGAATACTCCGGATCCTCGAAGAATGCGTACAGGGTGGTGCCCTCCACGGCTGTGAGCGCCCGCGGGCCGTACTGTGTGGATGGGAAGGGGATCCTCCACGCCGTCTCGACACCCGAGGCCCAGGCGGAGGAAATCGATCCCGTGCTCGTCGCGGGCCCCGAGTAGCCGACAGTGGGGGTGGAGTAGGTTGGTTTCTGAGGGTCCGGGTCTAAGAGGGAGGCCGTGAGGCGGCGGATGCCGATGAGGGCGACGATGGCCAGGAGCGCCACGAGGAGGAGCGTTCCGGCTCGGCGCTTAGCGCGGGGCCGGGGTACGTCGGGCTGCTGCGGGCTGGGCTGCGGCAGGGGGCCAGCCACGCTCGGCGACGCCGCATGATTGTCGCCCACGGGGGTGCCCATGCCCGGGTGATCGTCAGTGGTCATGACCCACTTGTATCACAGGGGCCGCATGTGAGGCCAGTAGCCCCTCAGACGCCCGGCGGCCGTGACGGGCGCCCCGCGCGGTGCACCTGGGGTGGGCTACCCCTCGGCACGCACCATGAGGACACTCGCCAGCGCGGCCACGCCCTCGCCTCGTCCCGTGAAGCCCAAACGATCCGAGGTCGTCGCCGAAACGGTCACCGTGCCCCCGGCGATCTCGCTCATCACGGCGCAGGCCTCGGGTAGGCGCGCCGCCATGCGCGGGCGGTTGCCGACGACCTGCACTGTCGCGTTGCCCAGCACCCAGCCGGCCTCCTCGGCCATGCGGCGCACCTCCTCAAGCATGGCCCGACCCGACGCGCCCGCCCACTGCGGGCGATCCACCCCAAAGACGGTGCCGAGCTCGCCCAGGCCCGTGGCCAGCAGCATCGCGTCGCACAGCGCGTGCGCGGCCACGTCCGCGTCCGAGTGCCCCTCGAGGGGGCGCTCGCCCGGCCACTCCAGGCACGCGACCATCAGCGTGCGCGGGGAATCGGTGGTGGCGAAGGCATGCACGTCGAGTGCTTGGCCGATGCGGAAAGGCAGATCAGTCATGCCACCAGGGTAGCGTTACGACGACGCTGGCGTGAGTGCTACGATGCCCTGCTCGGTGGTGAGGATGAGCAGGTCGTCGAACGCCCACGCCAGGCCTTTGGCCTGCAGCAGTGTCGTCGAGCGGTGCACCCTACCTCCCGACATGTCGAGCACGTAGCCGCTGACGACTGTCCCCTCCCTGCCGAGGACCAACGCGGCCGACCCGTCGGCGCTGGCGCGCAGCTCACTCGGCCGGAAGGGACAGGCATTGAGAGCGCGCGAGTAGTGGGAGGACAAGCCCGTGACGCCGCTGGCCGAACGCGGGGGAAGATCCGCGGTGGGTGCGAGCGTGAATGTGGAACAATCCTTGCCCTCGATCGTCACCCTGCCCGTTGTCCAGGTGGCCTTCCCGTCCGTGAAGAATGTGTTGAGTTCCGCCAGCGTGGGCAGGCGCCCGTCCGCCGTCGGCATCCAGGGTTGTTCCGTGGCCCGCGAGATCTTGGTGAGCGTGCCCGAGGCGTCATACAGCTCCACCTGGCCGTGCGCTCGTTCCAACATGACGCCGTCCGCGACCATGTGGAGATCCCTAACCGAGGCGTCGATTTCCAAGCGTCCCTCTTGCCCGAGGGTGAGGACCTCGCCCGTGTGGACGTTCACGAGCTGCGGGTTGACAGCGGTATCGACGGGAACGAGGAAGGAGGCCTCGTCGCCGCTTCCAACGATCCCCGAGCGATTCTTCTTCAGCGTGTCGTCATTGCGTCTCTGTTTCGTCGTGATGCTCTTCCATATGCGTGTCCACGAGCCGGACTGAGCCGTCCATCCCGAGCATGTCTCGTAGCCCGAGCACGTCACTAGGACGCCGTCGCCGAAGGCCATCGCCGTATCGTCATCCCACGGCGCCTTCAGCTGAAAGCCCGTTTCCTTCGACAGCACGATCGAGCCGACGGCCAGCGAATCGCCCGTCGAGACGATCGGAGGCGTGTTAAAGGTGTTGTGCAGCTCGATGTTCTGCCCGTCCGACACCCACGTCTCGCTCGGCTGCGCGGAGGACACGTCGTAGGCGCTCACCCTGAGATAACCGTGGGCGTTCACCGTGGCCACGTACATGGTCGTGCCTTCAATGAGAACTGAAGGGGTGCCCCGGTTGCCCTCCTCCGGTGAGGACGGGATACTCCACGCCGTCCCAACGCCGGACGCCCAGGCGGGGGACAGGGTGCCCGTATTAGTCGACGTCCCCGCGTATCCCTGGGCTCGGGGCCGCACCGCAGAGTCGGGCGAGTACCAACGCGGCGCCACCACGCTGATCGCGACCACGACTGCGACCGCGACGCTAATCCCGATGGCGACCCTGTTCTTGCGAGCCGATCTGGCGACACCGCCGGGCGCTCGTGTGCGCGGGGCGCGGCCCGCCAGCGCGGCGGGCGAACGCCACAGCGTGGCCCCCTTCGTAGCTGAAGCCTCCCGGGTCCGGTGGGACTTGGCGCGCTTGCGCGTGGGTGGGCTCGGCCGCTCGCTGCGTGCGCGCTCGGGCACACCGGCACTGACCGAGGTGTCAGCGTTTGGCGTTGCCTTGCCTGACGGGAGCGTTGCCCTCGACGGCGATGTCGTCGCCGCTTCGTCGTCCTCGCTTGGGGGCGCCCACCTGTCATTGTTGGTACTCACCCCTCGTTTCTATCACACGCCGACATGGCGCGCGCCGACCACCCAGCGCGCCCAGGCCTCGTGCAAACGTGACGAAATACGAGCCCCCTCGCTTCACACGCCCCCATTCCGATAGAATCTGCCCGTGCGTTATATTTCGACTCGACGTGGCCCCGATTCGCCCACCCGCTCCTTCAGCGACATCCTGCTGGAGGGCCTGGCGCCCGACGGAGGCCTCTACCTGCCCGAGGAATACCCGACCCTGTCCCCCTCCGACCTGGACGAGCTGCGCATCGTCCTGCGCGAGGAAGGCTACGCGGCCATGGCCGCCGGCATCCTGTCGCTCTTCGTCGACGACATCCCCGCGAACGACCTGTGCGCGATCACGTCCCGGGCCTACTCCACCCCCTCCTTCTCCGACCCGCAGATCGTGCCCGTCACCGCCCTGGCGGGCACCGGCCTGCACATCGCACACCTGTCGGGCGGCCCCACCGCCGCCTTCAAGGACATGGCGATGCAGCTCCTGGGGGAGCTCTTCGAATACGAGCTCACCCGCCGCGGCGACTGGCTGACCATCGTGGGCGCCACCTCCGGCGACACCGGCTCCTCCGCCGAGTACGCGCTGCGCGGCCGAGAAGGCCTCTCCGTCGTCATGCTCACCCCCGCGGGCCGCATGACAGCCTTCCAGCGCGCCCAGATGTTCTCCCTCCTCGACGACAACATCGTCAACGTCGCCGTCGACGGCGTCTTCGACGACTGCCAGGACCTCGTC
>ERZ772917.501-NODE-501-length-27625-cov-4.690715_pt1 | contig 27625 bp, 23 predicted proteins | sample MGYA00511187_ERZ772917 | MGnify/ENA primary metagenome ERZ772917 (study PRJEB29015, sample SAMEA2737925) | human oral metagenome | biome: human oral; feature: human-associated habitat; material: dental | place: China | collected 2012 ...
ACAATTTCTTCCGTGATTATGATCCTCTCTCCGGGCGTTATCTGCAGTCCGATCCTATCGGACTGAGCGGTGGAATCAATACTTATAGCTATGTCGAAAATCGCCCAACCATAATGGTCGATCCGGAGGGGTTGAAAGGTTGGTACTGCCAGCGCCCACTTGGCCCCCCGGCACTCAAGGGCCACTACTATTCAATCATCAATACCTCTGCGTAACTCGTGCTGATGGTTCCGTTTCCTGTGGAGGACTTACCACCGATGGCAATCCATTGTCTGGAGAGCCGCACCTGACGCGCCCAGATGAGGACTATTACGACCGGAGATCTTGCAAGGAAGTTGATGACGACAAGGAGCAATGTTTCGAGCAATGTGTCCTTCGCAACTTTGCCAAGCCGAGCAAACCACGCTATGGCATCGGACCACTGACAGACTGCCAAGAGTACGCAGACGATCTCTACTATGGTTGCAAGATTCTTTGCAATATACATAGGGGCAGACAATAATGTGCGGTCGATTGGTACGGGCTCTATTTATTCTTTTCCATATTGGGTTAGCGTGGTATGCGTGGTCATCATGGTCAGACGCTTTACCTCAATATAAGAATGAAGCATTATTCATTTCATCGATTGTGCTATATGCGTTGGCATTCCCGGCAAGTTTAGCGGTTCAGTTGATCTACACTGGGTTGACTTTGATTACGCCGATTGATCAGCTTAATACGGGTACGGCATTTTTGACTTGGATGGTGATGACGTGGGGGCCACTAACCATGGCCGGGTATCTGCAATGGTTTGTGTTTGTGCCACGCTTGGTTCGGTATTGGCATAATCGACCCGAGAAACCTCGTGACGGCTTATACCCTTGACGGCCTGGATAACCACCTTCAGACCCGAAGTCCGGACACCGGCGTCACCGTCAGCATTTATGACGCTGCTGGCAATGAGATCACCCATACCGACACCAAGGACCAGATCACCCGTACCGCCTATGACGCGCTGAACCGTGCGATACACATCACCTATGCCGATGGCCGACAGACCCGCCATACCTAGGATGCGCGAGCCTACGGCGTCGGACGGCTCTCCCGGATTGATGAAGTGGAGAACGGCAGCATCACCGGCAACCGCCAATACGCCTACGATGCCCAAGGACGTCTCCGGCAGGAAACCCGCACGTTCGGCACACTCTCCCATACCACGGCCTACCCTTACGCGGGCGGCCATTCATCCTCAATCTGCGCTTCCCCGGCCAGTATTTCGACACGGAGTCTTCTACCCATTACAATCTCTTCCGTAATTACGATCTTCTCTCTGGGCGTTATCTGCAATCCGATCCCATCGGTCTATACGGCGGAATCAATACTTATGCCTATGTCGAAGGTAATCCGTTAAGTTGGATTGACCTATTAGGCCTCGAAGCAGAGATGTGTTACCGTACAATTAAATTTCGGTTGATCCCTGGCCAACATTGCTTTATTCGATTTAATGGCAATGATAGTGACACATTGAGTTTTGACCCCGATGGAATCCATCCAGACCCTGTGCATCAAGGAGCAACTTGTAGAAAAGCAGAAGGTCGAGAAGGGGATGGTTGCGTAAAACAGGAAATACAAAAATGTCAAAACTATAATTTTTTCAGAAATAACTGTTGTTATTGTATAGAACAAGCTTTAAAAGCTTGTGGGCAGTATATTACTTCTAGGCAGTGGCCTAATTGGCCCATTAATCCAGGGCCACAGCTAAGAGAATCTGGATATAAACCATGACTCATTGGACCACACCACGAGCCTCATTAGCTGGAATTAGTGTATTCGTGCTTGGGCAAGCGTTATATGTCGCATTTAGCAACCATGAACCACTACGGCTGATATTACTTTGCACACCTAGTTTTGCTGCATTAATATCTGCTTATTTAGCGCCACATTGGAAGATATTTATAGGAATGTCTATGGCCATATACGGAACCATGATTGGAGAACTAATGGCATGTATTTTTGAATATTTTGGTGGACATGTAGACCGTATTGGCGACACAGGAGCAACATTCATAATTCTTTTTACCTATAATATAATATTAAGTATCATTGGTAGTATTCTAGGAATAGTTTTATCTCAAAAGATTACGGGATCTTATGATGAGTAAAAAATACTTATAATTATATTAAAAATTGAGCATTATTTATGCTCCACATCTTAGTTAATTATATAGCTCTTTATAAAATAGTCTCAGGTATTTTTGGTACCAGTTTCTATGGCTTACATCTGTTATAAATTACAGCAACTCCAATCAGGACTGTCTCAGGTATATTGATCTGACTGAATACAGATACAACCAGCAAAATCTCATTCGAAATAAGCCACTTGAAAAATAGATCGCCAACAGTATTGACGAATGTTCGCGAAACCCTTGCTATAGCGTCCGAGCCTAGACGGCCAACCTTAACTTAATTTCATCCAGTACAGTACTCAGTGCAGATAATCAACTGCGCATTCAGGTTATCGCTGGCAGCGCTTCAACTTCGGCCAGCGCCTTGCGCAGCCGCTCGGCATCGACGAGGCCCGGCAAAAAATGAATGCTTTCTTCCGGACGCAGGATACGCGCGACAAAGGCAGCTATATCGCTTTCCTGCGTCGGATCGACGCCCAGATCAGCCAGCCGCCGCGGCAGACCAAGCGCACGCAGCGCCGTCTCCAGGTGCAGCAATTCCTCTCGCCGCCCTTCCAGCGCCAACTGCACGAGAATGCCATAAGCCACCTTGGCGCCATGCAGAATGCCCGCCGTTGCCGGGATGACGGTCAGCCCATTATGGACGGCATGCGCAGCGGCAACACGTGTATAGCGCTCACCCAGGCCGCCGACCAGGCCACCGCCGGCAATAATGGCATCAATGACCTGGACCAACGCTTCATTCACCGCACCAGCCCCAATGGCCGTCAACGCTGCAGCGCCCTGCGCCAGCAATACGTCATGAATCTGCCGGGCAACCGACAGGCCGAGCTGCGCCGTCAGCGGCAGAGCTGGCGCAGCATCGCACAACACCCGCGCTTCGTACCATTTGGCCAGCGTATCGCCGATGCCGGCGCGCAGATATTCCGGCGGCGCTGCCAGTATGATGCGCGGATCGACGAGAACAAGCCGGCTAGCCAGTGAAAACAGCTCAAAACCGAGCGCACGGCCTTCATCGTCGTACCAAACCGAAAGCGGCGTCCATGCCGCGCACGTGGCGGCCACGGTGGGAATGGCGACAAAGGGCTTGTCCAGTCGGGCGGCGACCGCCTTGGCGGTATCGAGCGCGGAACCGCCGCCAATACCGATCACCAGATCGGCATTCCGCCCATCCCGGGCGTAGCCGGCAACCAGGCTTTCGCTGCAATGGCCAGAAAATACGCAGCGAATCGAGCGTGCATCGTCATCGAATACCGGCGGCAGATACGGCCGGGCGGCCGCCAGGGCACGCGGCCCGCCGATCCATAGCGCCTGCCGCAAGGTGGCGTCTGGAAAAAATGCATCGAAATGCGCCAGCGCGCCGACACCGGAAAAATAGTTGGCTGCACCAGCTTGCACCCGGATTCCGTCAAATGTGCTCATGTCCGCTCGCTTCCGTATTTATTGCGCCGCTGAAACCGGCATTGCGCGGCCTGCAGGCTCGCGCTTGCCTGGCGAGTCCCTGGTTTCATCGGGATATCGATCGAAATATCGGCGCCCGGCAGACGCACACCATATTGTCGATGCGCGGATTTGCCGGGCGGGTTAGATCATATGAAGAACAAGAATTACCAGACGGGGAAAATGGAGTCCTTAAATTCTTTCTTGATGAAGGCCTTGATTTCATCGTTCTGGAATGCCTTGATCAGCTTCTTGATGACCGGGCTATCCTTGTCTTCAGCGCGTACCACGATAATGTTGGCGTAAGGCGACTGGAGGCTTTCCATCGCGATTGCGTCACGCGCCGGCATCAGCCCAGCCTGAATGGCAAAATTGGTATTGATCGCCGCCACGTCGGCATCGTCCAGCGCACGCGGCAACTGGGCGGCATCCAGCTCAATGAACTTGAGTTTTTTCGGATTTTCGACCACATCGATCGGCGTCGCCTTCAGGCCGACATTGGGTTTGAGTTTGATGAGTCCCTTCGCCTCCAGCAGCAGCAATACACGGCCGCCATTCGTCGGGTCATTGGGCATCGCCAGGCGCGCGCCTTCAGGAATCTGGTCGAGCGACTTGATCTTGCGCGAATACAGGCCGATAGGGAAAAGAATCGTACGGGCGACGGATACCAGCTTATAGCCGCGATCCTTGACGGCGCTGTCCAGGTACGGCTGGTGCTGGTAGCTGTTCAGATCCAGATCGCCTGCGGCAAGCGCGGCATTGGGCTGAACGTAATCGGAAAATTCGATGATGTTGATCTTGAGGCCATCGCGCGCAGCGATTTTCTTCACGGCCTCGAAAACCTGGGCATGCGGCCCGGCAGTCACGCCGACGCGCAGCGGTTTATCCTCACTCAGCGCCGCATGGGCAGAAAACGCGGCCAGGGCAAATACGGCCGCCAGACTACGAATGATCTTGGGTATCAGCATGTGTCTTCCTTCAAAAGTCATCAAAGAATAAAAAATCAGCGGTGGCTGATGCGGTGCGCCAGGCGATCGCCCGCAGACTGGATGAACTGCACCAGCACAATCAGCACGAGGACGACCAAGGCCATGACCTCCGGCAGGAAACGCTGGTAGCCGTAGCGAATGCCGAGGTCCCCCAGCCCGCCGCCGCCCACCGCGCCCGCCATGGCCGAATGGCCGATCAGGCTGACCAGGGTAATCGTCAGGCCGGCGATGATGCCGGGCATGGCTTCGGGAATCAGCACCGTGCGGATGATTTGCCACGGTGTCGCGCCCATTGACTGCAAAGCTTCGATCAACCCGCGATCGACCTCGCGCAGCGCGCTTTCGATCAGCCGGGCGACAAAAGGAATGGCAGCGATGGTCAACGGCACGATCGCCGCCTTCGTCCCAATCGAAGTCCCGACGATCCAGCGCGTAAGCGGGATCACCGCCACCAGCAAAATGATGAACGGCGTCGAGCGCACCGCATTGACAAGCACACCGAGGATGCGGTTCAACGGGCGGTTCTGCAACAAGCCGTGCTGATCGGTGATCACCAGCAGCACGCCCAGCGGCAGGCCGAGCGCCGTACCGATAAAGCCGGAAACGCCAACCATCCACAAGGTCTCCAGCAGGGACGTCTGAAAAAGGCGCAGCAGCTCGGGACTCATAACACAACCTCCTCAAGAATAATGTCGTGCGCCTTGATCGAAGCCGCCGCCGCTTCAAGCGCGGATGCCTCGCCGCTGGCCGCAGCAACCAGCGAACCGAAGCTCACGCCCTGGATCTCATCGATATAGCCATGCAGCAACTTGATTTCGACATTGAAGCGGTTGGATATTTCGGTCAGCGACAAGCGGTCAAAGCCATCGTCCTTGAACGCCAGGCGCCAAATGCGCCCCGCCCCGCTCGCCACCAGGGCAGATGCCCGCTCACGCACGCCCGGCGGAATTTCATTGCCGATCACCTCACTGAGCAGCGTGCGCGTAATGGCCTGTTTCGGCACGGTAAAAATATCGGTCACCGTCCCCTGTTCGGCAAGATACCCGCCGTCGAGCACCGCCACACGGTGGGCGATTGCCTTGATAACCTGCATCTGATGCGTGATCAGCACAATAGTCAGCCCAAGCCGCGTATTAATGTCCGCCAGCAGGGCAAGGATCGACTGCGTCGTCTCCGGATCAAGCGCCGAAGTGGCCTCATCACACAGCAGTACGCGCGGTTCCGTCGCCAGCGCGCGGGCAATGCCGACGCGCTGCTTCTGACCGCCGCTGATCTGGCTCGGATAGCGGTCACGCTGATCCGTCAGGCCGACCAGTTCAAGAAGTTCATTGATGCGCCGGGTAATCTTTTCTTTCGGCGTTCCGGCCAGTTCAAGCGGCAGGGCAATATTGCCGGCGACCGTGCGCGACGACAACAGGTTGAAATGCTGGAAGATCATGCCGATGCGGCGGCGCATCTGGCGCAGCGCCGCATTATCGAGCGTCATCAGATCCCGGCCATCAAAGATCACCTGCCCGGCACTCGGGCGCTCCAGCCGGTTCAGCAAGCGCAACAGCGTACTCTTGCCCGCACCGCTGCGCCCAATGATGCCGAATATCTCGCCTTCGTAAATGTCGAGGTCGACGCCATGCAATGCATGCACGCCCCCCGGGAAGGTCTTACTCGCGTTACGCAGGGAAAACAGCGCCGTACCGGCCCCCGCTGGCGCGTCGAACAACGCCGTCTCCGGCCGCGCCGCGCCGCGCTGCTGCGTTTGTTCCAGATTATGCGCGGATGGCACGGCCGCCTCCCTGGGTAATCGCGTGCGCATCGTGCGCAAGCGCGCGATGTACTCGGGCAAATGGCGGCGCACACCGGGCGCCGGAATCAAGGCTTGGGTCAAATCCATGTTGATTGCAATTCGGTTGAAATAATGGCCGGTTCAAATCAGCAGACTGAATACGAATTGCGATTGTATAAGCAGCACTTATTCCAACAAAAGAATTATTGTTTATTTTCATATATCAAAACAGTATATTCCCATCGTGGCAGCCTCAGACCATCATCCACGCGCTCATCGAAAAAACATGGCTGACACGACACGGGCGGGCCAATGGATGCCGACGGGTGAATTGTGCATTATGGCGCAGACATGGCTTGAACGGTAAAAAACCGCCCAATGACATGACCCGCCCAAGTTAGATGACCGGCTTTTCACCACAGTGGCGCGGCGCGGAAAGACTGAAAAATACGCTCGCCATCAGGCGTCATGAAGATCGGCATCCCGTTCGATCAACGCTACGGCATCGCAGGCGATACCTTCGCCACGGCCGATAAAGCCGAGTTTTTCCGCCGTTTTGGCTTTGACGTTGACACATCCGGGAGACAACCGCAGATCCTCGGCCAGACAGGCAACAATCTGCGGAATATACGGCGCCATTTTCGGGCGCTCGGCATGAATCGTGGCATCGATATTGACGATGCGCCAGCCGGCCTCTGCCAGCAAATCACGGACGGCGCGCAGAAGCACGCGGCTGTCGGCATCCTGGTAATGCGCGTCGGTATCCGGAAAATGGCGGCCGATGTCGCCCAGCGCCGCAGCGCCGAGCAGGGCATCAGTCACCGCATGCAGCAGAACGTCGGCATCGGAATGGCCGAGCAGCCCTTTGGCAAAGGGAATCTCGACACCGCCAATGATCAACCGCCGCCCTTCGACCAGCGCATGAATATCGCTGCCCAATCCCACACGAATCATCGTGTTCATGTTACCGGCTCCCTGCCAGAATCAACTCCGCCAATGCCAGGTCGGCGGGGTACGTCACCTTGAAATTGCGCAACTCGGAAGGCACCAGTCGGGGCCGATAGCCGGCCATTTCCAGCGCGCCCGCTTCGTCCGTCACTCCCCTCGGTGCGGCCGCCAGCGCAGCGCGCAGCAGGCCGTAGCGGAACATTTGCGGCGTCTGCGCCTGCCACAGTCCGTCGCGCGTGACCGTAGCGGCGACACGCGGGGCTTTCGCGCCATGCGGCATGTCACGTCGTCGCGGCGCGGCCCGATCCGGCTGCCCGCCCAAATCAGCCTCCCCGGCCAAACTCCCCGCCTCCGCGTGGGCGCGCTTGAGCGTATCGGCCACCGGCAGGGCGAGCAAACCGCCGACCGGATCATCCGCCAGCGCATTCAGCAGCGCATCCAGCAAAATCGGCGACAAACAGGGACGCGCCGCATCATGGACAAGCACCCAATCGTCCTCCGCCAGTTCGCCGGCCATCGCAGCCAGGCCATTAACAACGCTTTCCGCGCGCGTCGCACCGCCGCAAAACACCGGCCGCAAGGTATCACCCAGCGACGACCAGTCATAGCCGGCCCACCAGGCATCCCCTGCGGAAAGTACGACATAGACCTGCGCGATTTTCGTCTGGCGGCACAGTACCGACAACGCGTGCCAAATCATCGGCCGGCCAGCCAGCGGCAGATACTGCTTGGGAGTTTGTGAGCCGAGACGGACGCCGCTTCCGGCCGCGGGCACGAGGGCAAAATGGCGCGGCCGGGCATCGGCCTGAACATCGGAACGCGAATCAGACCGGCCACCCGGCCGAAAACGTGACGGAGAGGACATAGCCGCCATTTTAGCGGAAAGGCTGTCCAGCGATGGGCATGATGGGCACGCCGATAACATGAACCGATGGCGCGCTTAAAGCCCGGCCAAATACACGCCGGACGTCGCGCCATTTCACGGAGAAGCTGATAGCATGGCGAGCAACCCAAAGCAGGTGGTTTCGGTCGCTAAACGGCGCCGGCTTGGTCGAATGGGAAACATCGGGCGCAAGATTGACGGCGCCTTTACCAGCCGTTTTGGTAGTTTTCCGCACGCGGGTATCCCGCTTTAACAGAGGAGTTCCGAGATGACACGCATTCCCATGGCGCTCACCATTGCCGGCTCGGACAGCGGCGGCGGCGCAGGCATACAGGCTGATCTGAAAACCTTCCAGATGCGCGGCGTTTATGGCATGAGTGTGATCACAGCCATCACAGCGCAAAATACGCGCGGCGTTTTCGATATCCACACCGTTCCGCAATCTACCGTGCGCGCCCAGATTCAGGCGATTGCGGAAGACCTCCCGCCCACCGCATTGAAAATCGGCATGCTCAGCACGGCGGACATCATCGAATGCGTGGCCGCCTGCCTGCAAACACACCGCCTCGGCCCGCTGGTACTCGATCCGGTGATGATCGCCAAAGGCGGCGCACCGCTCTTGCAGCAAAACGCCATCGCTGCCTTGATTGCCTGCCTGCTGCCGCAAGCCGACATCATTACGCCGAACCTGCCCGAGGCCGAAGCGCTCACCAGCATTCCGATTACCGACGATGCCAGCGCCGCCGAGGCTGCCGCACGCCTGCAGGCACTCGGCGCTAAAAGCATCGTCATCAAAGGCGGACACAGCGGCAATTCGCAGGATGCCATCTGCCGCGACCGGGTATTCCTGCCTGACCGCACTTTTGTGCTCGAATGCCCGCGCTTTGACACGCCGCACACACATGGCACGGGCTGCACCTTCTCCGCCTGCATCACGGCGGAACTGGCCAAAGGACACCGCATGGAAGCGGCCATCCGGTCGGCCAAAGCGTTTATTACCGCCGCCATCTCGCAGCCGCTCAACATCGGTTCAGGACACGGCCCGGTGAACCACTGGGCATGCCAGACAAACGGTCCCGTCCTTGGCTGACGTCGAAGAAAAAATACCGGCCACGAACCGGCAGGCGAACGCATGCGAATGTGCCCCGGCAAGCGGCACAGGTAGTGAAAACGCGCTCCACAAAATCAGGGGCGCCCTGGCTTAGGGCTGCCATCTGGCACCGATGCGGAATGGATGCCCGTTCAGCGCAGATCGCACGGGCAGTCTGGTAGTATCAAAGCCGCCATAAAACAGCGTGCCGGCCAGCCCGGCCTGTGCGTATCATTCCCAGACCGCCACACCTTCTAATTCCAAACTGCAACCGCAAAACCCGCGGGCAAGACATTGCCCGATATTTTTCGACGGAAGCATGCTGACCGCCCCTTACGATGACCGCTCCTTCTCCCCCCGACCCTGCTTCTGAGCCGGTTGCTCCCCCCGCGCCAAATGCCGCACAAACAGCCTCGGCGCCTGTTCCGTCTGCGGTGGCGATTTCGTTGCCGCTTCTGATCGGCGCGGTGGTGATTCTGGCCCTGAATCTGCGTACTCCGCTGGTGGCGGTGGGGCCGGTCGTCGGCATGATTCGGGAAGATTTGGGCGTTTCAGGATCGTTTGTCGGCCTCGTTACCGCTTTGCCGATGCTGGCGTTCGCCCTGTTTTCTCCGCTGGCGGCACGGCTCGCCCGCCTTTGGGGCATCGAAAACGTATTGATCGGCTCGTCGATACTGCTGGCGATCGGCATCGCCGTGCGTTCGGCCTGTCCTTCCGCCGCTCTGCTCGTGGCCGGGACAGTCATTCTCTCGGCGGCGATTGCAATGGGTAATGTGCTATTGCCAGCGCTGGCCAAGCGCAGCCTGCCTCACCGCGTCGGGCTGGTTATCGGCGCCATGACGTTCACCATGTCGCTGTCGGCGGCCGTCGCCGCGGCTGTCGCCGTGCCGTTGGCGCACTGGCTAAACTGGCGCTGGTCGCTGGGCGTCTGGATCACGACCGCCCTGCTTGCCCTGCCGGTATGGCTGTATCTGCAGCGGCAGACGCCGCCGGCGCCCCCCGAATCGCCCGCCTATGGGCAAAATCACGTGCAGACACCCCATGCGGCGAGCGGCCTGAACGTCTGGACCTCGCCTGCGGCCTGGTGCATCAGCGCCATGATGGGCGTGCAGTCACTCATGTTTTACGCCATGGCGAATTTCCTACCCTCCGTACTGGCGGAAAAAGGCATGAGTGCGCTGGAAGCCGGTGCATACGGCTCGCTGTTCCAGGCCGTATCGCTGCTCGGCGTACTGGGCGCCTCGGCCCTCTTTGCACGCAGCCGCCACAAGCAGGCACTGGGGCTGGGCACGGCGCTGATGCTGGTTGCGGGCATCGGCGGCATCTGGCTCGGCGGCCTGGGGACGATGTGGCTGTGGGTGACGTGCGTAGGCATCAGCGGGTCGGCGCTGTTTTCCGTTTCATTGATGCTGTTCGCCCTCCGTACCGACTCACCGCAGGAAGCGGCCGCCTTATCCGGCATGGCGCAGTCAGTGGGGTACACAATCGCAATCTTCGGCCCGCTGGGCATGGGCATGCTCTATGACGGGTTCGGCTCGTGGCGGATACCCATGGGCGTTCTCACGGCGATGATGGTCGGCGAATGTGCGCTGGCCTGGGCTGCAACCCGCGCCGAAACGCTGTCGCAATGCGCGCAAGCGGCGGAGAAACGCCGGCGATTTTAGAAGCCGTCCGGAGCCCCTTTATCCACGCGGGTTTCCGGGGGAACGCCCTGAAGCCTCTATAAACAGGGCATCTCCGGGCGCCCTGCCCGCCAGCCCTTTATCTACGCGGGTTTCAGAGGCGCCTGCCGGCAAACGCCCTGTTTACGCGGGCTCCAGAGGAGGCGCCCGCCAGCGACGCCCCGCCATTCAGTGAATCACAATCGGCCGCGCCGCGCCGGCGCAGAAATCATCGAGCAGCGCATCAATCGACTCCTGGCTGCGCTCGGCGTCGGGAATATTGTCGATGGCCGAACGCAGCCCCATGGCCACCGAACCTTGCACGAACAGGCTGCGGCTGGACTGTTTGTCGACCAGCTCGAAAGCCTGCCGCGTCGGATAAGCGACGATGGCATAGTTTTCGCTGTTATAGACAATATCCATGGTGACTCCTTTCTGCCCGATGGCGCCGAACGAGAAGCCGCCCGGCAGGAGAAGAAGATGCGGCCGGTTTTTACAGTTTCAAGCCCGCCGCCCCGCCCGCTGATGCCGCTTCACGCGGGCCCGTGCCGGCCGGCTGCTCCCCGGTCGATGCACGCAGATACCTTCTACCACACATCCGGATTCGGCGTAACGGACAAAACCGGCGTTTGGGCGCGTCATGGGCAAAATGGATACGGTCGGGCAAGGCGGCGATGGCGGAGGCGGATTTTGCGCCGCGCGCCTGCGACATAAGGAGGCTCTGAAACCCTTATAAACAGGGCATCTCCGGGCAGGCGCCCGGAGATCCTTTATCCACGCGGGTTTCCGAAGGGGGTACCCGGAAACACCCTATCGACGCGGGCTTCAGAGCGCCCGCCCGGAAATGTCCGGCCTTGCCCGCCGGGCGTTGGCCAGCACTGTCGCACTAACGGCTACGGCGGGCGAACACCTTGAGAACTTCCATCGTCAGCGGAGAAATGAAGAAAAATGGCAGCATCAGCAGCCAGTCATTCAGGCCAAGCGGTACGGTATCGAAGACCGGTTGCAGGAACGGCACATAGACCACCATCAAAACCAGCAGGAATGATACGATGACCGCCCATACGATCCAGCGGTTGTTCATCAGACCGAGCGAGAAAACGCTGTGCGTTTCAGAGCGCGCGGTAAAGGCGCGCAACAACTCAGACGTGCATAGCGTAATGAAGGCCATGGTCTGCGCAGCGGCCAGATGGTCGGGATAACGCGCCTGCGCCAGCAAAAATACGCTCAGGACGGCAACGGCGTCCACAATGCCGATGACGCCGATACTGATCGCCATCATCTTGTCGATGACGGGTTCGCCCGGCGAACGCGGCGGCCGCGTCATGATATCCGGCTCGCCCTTTTCCATGCCCAGCGCCAGCGCCGGCGCGCCATCGCTAACCAGGTTGAGCCAGAGCAGCTGCACGGGGCGCAGCGGAATCGGCAGGCCAAACAGCATCGCCGAGAAAATGATGAGAATTTCGCCGACATTGCAGGCCAGCAAGAAGTAGACAAACTTGCGTATGTTGGCGTAGATGATCCGCCCCTGGTGGATCGCGGCGACGATGCTGGCGAAATTATCGTCGGTCAGCACCATATCGGCCGTCTGCTTGGCAACGTCCGTGCCGGTGATGCCCATAGCGACGCCGATATTGGCGCGTTTGAGCGCCGGCGCGTCATTGACGCCGTCGCCGGTCATCGCTACGACATGATCGTTGGCTTTCATCGCATCGACAATACGCGTCTTGTGCTGCGGCGATACGCGGCAGCACACTTGCAGGCGTTCGGCGCATTCCGCCAGTTCGGCATCGCTGAGATTTTCAATTTCGCTGCCGGTGAGCACCAGCCCGCCCGGCTTGAACATACCGATATCACGCGCGATCGCTTCCGCCGTGTCCTTGTAGTCACCCGTCACCATCACGCACTTGAGGCCGGCGCCATGCGCCACTTTCAGCGCCTCGACGACTTCCTGGCGCGGCGGGTCGATCATGCCGAGCAGTCCGATGAAGACCAGGTCTCGTTCCACCGCTTCTGGCACCGGCGCATCCGGCACACTATCCAGCGGCCGGCAGGCAACCGCCAGCACGCGCAGGGCCGAAGTCGCCATACCATGGTTCTGCGCCAGAATTGTCGCCCGCGCTTCCGCCGTCAGCGGAACAGTTTTACCGCCTTCGAGGCGCTGCGTGCACAGGTCGAGAATGACATCGGGCGCGCCTTTGACAAAAGCGGTGACAGCGCTGCCGACTGCCGCAACGATGTCCGGCGCGCCATCAACGCGGTGAATGGTCGTCATCCGTTTGCGGTCGGAATCGAAAGGGATTTCCTGTACGCGCGGCAGCTGTTCATTGAGCGCATCGCGCCAGAGCCCCGCCTTGGCGGCGGCCACGACCAGCGCGGCCTCGGTCGGGTCGCCGGTAATGCGCCAGACGGAAGCGCCACCGTCCTGAGGCTCTTCTTTCAACGTCGCATCGTTACACAACAACGCGCCCCGCAACAGCAGGGAAACGTCGGGATATTCCTGCGGCTGGAAACGTTGTGCGTCGGCAAAATCGTTGGCCGACGCGCCTGTAAAAAACTCGCCCTGCGGTACGTAGCCTTCACCGCTGACCTTAAATTGACAGTCTCCGGCAACACCTTGCAGGACAGTCATCTCATTCTGCGTCAAGGTACCGGTCTTGTCCGAGCAGATGACGGTGGCGCAGCCCAGCGTTTCTACGGCGGGCAATTTACGGATCAGCGCGTTGTGTCTGATCATCTGCTGCATGCCGAGCGCCAGGCAAACGGTGACGATCGCCGGCAGACCTTCCGGCACGGCCGCAATCGCCAAGCTGACGGCGGTCATGAACAAATTGATGATGTCCTTTTCCTCGGCGCGCAGATAGGCCATGAAATCGCCGCCGATGGCTTGGGCCAGATGCGTGTCGCGGAACAAACCATAAATGAACACCAAGGCGCAGATAATCAGGCAGACGGAACCGAGTACCTTGCCCAGGTGTTCCAGCTTTTTTTGCAAGGGCGTCTGCTCGTTTTCAAACGATTGCAGCATCTCGGCAATCATGCCCATCTGGGTATTCATGCCGGTGCCGATGGCCAGCCCCTTGCCCCGGCCGTAACTGATCATGGTGCCCATAAAGGCCGAATTGGTCCGGTCGCCCAGCGGTGCGGCCGGATCCAGCAGTGCCGAGGCGTCCTTCTCTACCGGCACCGATTCGCCGGTCAGCGAAGCTTCCTCGATTTTCAGGTTGACGCTTTCGATCAGGCGCAGATCGGCAGGCACGAAATTGCCGGCTTCCAGCATGACGATGTCGCCCGGCGCAACTTCCCGGCCGGGGATGGATACCAGCACGCCGTCACGAATCACGGAGGCATTGGGCGCGGACATTTTCTGTAGCGCCTCAAGCGCCTGCTCCGCCTTGGATTCCTGCACCACGCCGATCACAGCATTGAGGATGACGATCAGGACGATCGCGGCCGAATCGACATATTCGCCCAGCGCCAGCGAAATCAGCGCCGCCACGATCAGGATGATGATGAGAAAATTGTTGAACTGATCCCAGAGCAATGCCATAAAGCCCGGGCGCGGGCGATCTTTCAACTCGTTGTAGCCACCGCTGTCCAGCCGTCGCCGCGCTTCCGCCGCACTGAGGCCGCGCTCGCTGTCCGTCTCAAATTCGGCCGTCAGCGCGTCGATTGTCTTGCCGTGTGATTCCTTGTCGAACATGGTGTGCATGAAGGCTCCTTGTCTCTTGATTTTTTCACTCTTACGGCGGTGTTGTCTGCAACGCGGCTTATGGCGCGTATCCCTCCTCAAGGCGCCTGCCGGCGATTCTGCGCTTTATTCTTTTGCCGCATGCACCTGCCCTGCCCTTCATGCCCTTCCTTTCGTCCATTGCCATCACATTGCCATTATTTAACGAGCAGGATGGGCACCGGGGACAGATGCAGCACCTTCATCGTCGCTGAACCGATCAGTCGCCCCAACGCACCGCGCCCGTTCGTACCCATGATGATCTGGTCGCAGCCCAGCGTTTCGACAAAATGGATAATCGTTTCGGCCACATTGCCGAATTCGGCATGACAGGTATAGCGCGCGCCGGCAGCATCAAGCAATGCACGTGCAGGCGCCAGGGCGTGTTCACTTTCCTCGCGCAGAAAGTTGGCAATCTCGTCATGGTTGAAAAAACGTTTCACGCTATGACTGATCGGCGGCTGAACGTTGAGCAGATGAATCTCCGCGCTGTCCGGATCGGCATAATCCAGGCGGGTCTGCGCTGCCAGCGACACGGCTCTCAACGCACATTCCGAACCATCGACGGGAATCAGGAACTTTTTCATATACCCCCCTACGTTTTCGAGCATGCTCTATGGAAAACAGTCGTCGTTGCAAACAGCAGTATTCAGTCTACCCGCCCCAGGCATTCCGGTGCAACATGGAGAGACGTACTCAATGCAGGGCAAAGGCAGCGCGCATCTGCCACGCCCCATGCGATGCACGCAGTGTTTGTGGCCTTGTTTTTACCACCGGAAGCGATTAGCGGGTATGTGGAATACCGAAATTGCCTGGCACCTGAAAGGGCGTATATTCCGCCTTGCATTTAACGTCGCGTAATGCGCTAAGCAGAACGGACTGACCGACGCCCTGTCTGGCCCTGCCATCCAGAGCGCCAGACTGAATATCCGGCGGTGCGCCCTTGCGCGGTTTTCAATTTTTAATATGAGGAGGTGCATGTGGATATTTCGTTAGTTGCCATCATGTCCATCGTCGCACTGGTCGTCGTCGTTGCGATCAGCTGCGTTAACGAGGACCTGAACGTCGGCTTCCTGGCCATCGGCTTCGCCATCATCGTCGCCGGTGTCTGGGGCAATACTGCCGGTTCAAAAGTCTTGACCTACTTCCCGACCAGTCTGTTCATGATCCTTGTCGGCGTGACCTTCATGTTCGGCATGGCGCAGACCAACGGGACGATGGAAAAGCTCACTGCCTACGCCGTGCGCGCCAGCGGCGGCAACGTCGCGCTGATGCCGCTGATCGTCTATATTCTGACGACGATCATCACCACCATCGGCCCGGGCAATATCGCCGGGACGGCATTGATGGCGCCCGTCGCCATGGCGATCGCCACGCGTATCGGCTTGTCTGCTTTCCTGATGACGCTGATCGTCGTCGGCGCGGCCAACGGCGCGGCTTTCTCGCCGTTCGCCCCGACCGGGATCATCTCCAACGGCCTCATCGCCAGAATGGCGCCGGAACTGGGCATCACCGCTGACGCACTGAGCGGCCTGGCCTGGAAGGTGCACTTCAACTCCGAGATTGCGCAAGCCTTTGCCAACATCGGCGGTTTCTTCATCCTGGGCGGCTGGGCCTGGATTTCGAAGCAAAAAGGCGGCAGGCTCGACATTGACGAACTGGCGCCGAAACCCGAGCCGTTCAATAGTGCCCAGATCCAAACCTTGTCGATGGTCGGCGTGCTGATCGTGCTGGTCATTCTACCCGGTCTGCCGTTCATGAAGCCCTTCTTCGCCAGCAATCTGTGGCTGAAGAATATGGTCGCCAACGTCGGCACTATTGCTTTCATTCTCTCCTGCGTCCTGATGTTGACCGGTGCCGGTGACAGCAAGGCCGCCGTTAAGGTCGTACCTTGGGGCGTGATCATGATGGTCTGCGGCGTGACCGTGCTGATCGAAGTCATGGACAAATCCGGTGGTCTCAACGCACTGGTGAAGATCATCGGCTCCATCTCCAACCCGACTTCAGCCAACGGTACGCTAGCGCTCATCACCGGCGTTATTTCGGCCTACTCCAGTTCGTCCGGCGTCGTCGTACCGATGTTCCTACCGATGGTGCCGGGCCTGATCAAGGAAATCGGCGGCGGCGACCCGATCGCGCTGATCTCGTCAATCAACGTCGGTTCGCACCTGGTCGATACCTCGCCGCTCTCCACGCTGGGCGCCCTCTGCATCGCCTGCGCAGGAGACCACGAGGACAAAGGCGTACTATTCAAGAGACTGCTGATGTGGGGGCTGTCGATGTCTATCGTCGGCGCCATCGTCTGCTACGTCTTCTTCGGCCTGCTGGGCTTCTAATCTAGGCCACAGAAAAACAGACGTCACAATTCCTTGGAAAAGCAAAAGCCGATGGCACCTGCCATCGGCTTTTTTATGCGCTTTTATGTCAAACCATAACCCAGAAAATGCTAACTGCTTTGTAGCAAGGACGTTTTAGTTTTTATACGCCCCTATAGGCTTCGATATAAAAAGCTTTTTAAGCATGGCGCAGATTATGTGGCCTTCACTAGTAACAACAGCACAGCTTCCAGATTTTTCATGAATGTAGTGTCAGTCACCCTGACCGCCCATTACAATTACGCGCACGGTACAAAACAACCGAGAATCAAGAATTCAGGCAACGATTCCAACATAACAGGCGCTCTCGACAGCCCAATGCTCTTCAACAACATTGCCATAAAGGCCGGTCTGGTCGGCAACCTCTCGCCATAAATATCATGCTGGTTTTAGCAGCCAAGAACAGTTTAGCGCGTCATTGATGCACTCAAATATAAAGCGCTTCAATTTCGGCGTAATGGACAAAAAATAAGTGTTAAAAATCGCTATAACCCTTACGCTGTGAGGCTTTACAAGAGGTCAAAACCTTTGCACACAAAAAATGCTTTTTTGCGACCCCAAACGGCCAAGAAAAACGGACGCCGTAACGGCGCTCAGCGCTACAACTACAACCGTTGCGGTCAGTGTCTCAGCGGCGGGCAAAAGCCAAATCCCAGCATCAACACCCTTTTGCAGCGCTATAGTTGAATAAATGAAAAAGCCTAAGCTCGAAACCCGCGCGGAATAAGGGTTTCCGGGGTGCCTGCCCGCAAACGCCCAATTGACGCGGGATTCAGCGACGCCCTGTCTGAAACGCCCAAAAGACGCGGGCTTCCGGGCAGCCGTTGCGGACGAACAGCTACTGTAGAGGTTCGGACGCCATAGACGTTCAGCCCGCCGCGCGCAGACGCCGACGCGCTTAACGCGCAATGCAGGCAGATGACTGCCGCGACGGGGAGCAGGTCCAGAGCCCGTGTGGAATAAGGGTTTCCGGGGTGCCTGCCCGCAAACGCCCGATTGGCGCGGGTTCCAGCGCTGCCCTGTTTGAAACGGCACATGCCGTGCTTGCTTTCCTATGGACGCTTTTCTGATTTGGGCGTTTCTGAACCGCTACCCGCTAACCCGCGTGGATTTGCTGCATCTCCGGACTGCGTTTTTCAATTCTTTTTTTGCCAAGAGGACGTCTTAAAAACATCCGTTTTGTCCATTACACCTAAAAATGTGAGGGCATGGGGTAACGACAAGAATCCGCAGGGCGATGCCCAAATGACGCACTGCACCGCTATTTTTGTTTTGCTTATCCGCTGTGAGGCAAAACCCTCTCAGTGCAACGCCGCGGCGTCACCGCCAAACAGCCGTGCGGCAAAGCCATTTCCGGCCTCTGCGCCCAACCGCTTGGCAAAACGTTCGGCAATATTTTCTTTGAGCGAGTAATCGAGTACGTTTTCCGCCTTGATAATGTCGCGTGCGACCGAATCTACGGTGCCAAAGTCGTCGGCCAGCCCCATCTGGATACCTTGTGCTCCCGTCCAGATCAGTCCGCTAAAGATTTCTGGCGTTTCTTTCAAACGTTGGCCGCGCCCTTGGCGCACGGCGTCGATGAATTGCCTGTGGACTTCGCCGAGCAAAGCTTCGGCATGCGCCTTCTGTTTTTCATCCTGCGGCGAAAACGGGTCGAGGAAACCCTTGTTGTTGCCCGCGGTCATCAAACGGCGTTCGACACCGACCTTTTCCATCACGCCGGTAAATCCGAAGCCATCCATACGCACGCCAATCGAGCCGATGATGCTGGCCTTGTCGACGAAAATCTTATCGGCCGCCGACGCGGCATAATAGCCGCCCGAAGCGCAGACATCCTCGACAACCGCATACAGCGGGATTTTCGGATATTTGGTGCGCAGACGACGAATTTCGTCGTAAATGATGCCGGACTGTACCGGACTGCCGCCAGGGCTGTTGATACGCAGGATAACGCCAGAAGTATTTTTGTCTTTAAAGGCTGCCTGCAAGGCATTATTGACCTTATCTGCACTGTTGTCGCCCGTCGATTCAATGACGCCGTTCAGATTGATGAGCGCCGTATGCTTGCCATCGCTCGATGTATCGCTGCGTCCCCAGTCAATCCAAACGATCATGGCAATAACAAAATAAGCCAGCATGGCAAATTTGAAGAAAATGCCCCAGCGCCGCTTGGCCCGCTGCTCTTTGAGAGAGGCCACGGCAAGCCGTTCGAGCAGCTTTCGCTCCCATTGTGGCTGATTGGTGTTCGGTGTATCCACGGCAAAACTCAGATTGGATTTAAGAAAGGGTCAATAAAAATCAGTGCATTCGACGGGAATGCGTCGATCGGGTACTGGTGAGAATGGCAGGGATCGGCGAACGACCGACAAACTCAACGTTACACCGTTACACCGCAGAATAAAGCAATACTGCACGGCCGCCGCTGTCGATGACTGTTTCCGTTTTTATGTTGTTAAGGAGTATATCTCCCGCATGCTTCATCCATAAAGCAAAACCTGAAGCATCAGGCGTTCGCCAGTAACCAGTCTGACAATTCCGCAACGCTGGATACCTGCGTCAGCGACCGTATTTCTCGCAGTTGTGCGCTGGAATGCGCACCATAGCTCACGGCCAGGCTCTCGACACCGGCATTGGCTGCCATGTGCAGATCGTGTGTGGTATCGCCGATCATCAAAGTACGTCCGGGCGGAACATCGAACGCCTCCATCAACTCATACAGCATTTGCGGATGGGGTTTGGAAAAGCATTCGTCGGCGCAGCGCGAAGCGGCAAAAAAGTGTTCCGCCCCGCTGGCGGCCAAGGCGCGATCGAGGCCGCGCCGGCTTTTCCCCGTCGCTACGGCGAGCGTGAAACCCCGCGTGCATAAGTCCCTGAGCAATGGCATCACACCGTCGAACAGACAAAGCTCGCCATCGCCGGCAAGATAATGCCGGCGGTAGCAATCGGCCATTTCCGGATAGCGCCGCGGGTCGAGGGTAGGCGCGGCATGGCGCAAGGCATCGGCGAGCCCCAGTCCGATAACCTGCCGGGCCTGCGCATCCGCAGGCTCAGGCAAACCGAGGTCGCGGCAGGCGGCGCGCATAGCAAAGATGATGGCGCCGATCGAATCGTGCAGCGTGCCATCCCAGTCAAACACCAGCAAATCAAAGCGCTTGCCCATAATCCTGCTTCTCCCTACAGGAAATTTCCCTTAAAAAGCCAGTGAGTGCTACAGGAAGCGGCGCTTCCAAGGACAGCGCCTCACCGCTGACCGGATGGGGCAAGCGCATCTTCCAGGCATGCAGGAACATACGTTTCAGCCCCTTCTGGACAAGCGCACGATTCAGCGCAAAATCACCATATTTTTCATCACCGGCAATCGGGTATCCCATCGCGGCGCAATGCACACGAATCTGATGCGTTCGCCCCGAGCGCAACTCCGCTTCCAGCAGGCTGAAATTTTCCCAGCGCGCCAGCAGGCGAAATACCGTGTGCGCCGGCTTGCCCAAAGCATCGACACGCACGCGTCGTTCGCCCGATTCGAGCAAGAATTTGAATAACGGCAGGCGAACATGGTGCAGCGGCTCCTGCCAACGCCCCGCAACGAGCACGAAATAACGCTTGTCGACACGACGTTCACCATGTCCGGAAGAGCCTTCCCGGAACATATCGTGCAACACGGTCAGCGACGAGCGTTTTTTACCGACCAGCAGGATGCCCGAAGTCTCGCGGTCGAGCCGATGCGCAAGTTCCAGAAACTTTGCCTGCGGCCGCTGCCGGCGCAGCGCCTCAATCACCCCGAAGCTAACGCCACTGCCGCCGTGCACAGCCAGTCCCGCCGGTTTGTTGATCACCAGCAAGGCGGCATCTTCGTAAAGGATGGGCAGATCCGCCTTGAGCTGCGCGCCGGCCATGATTTCATCCGCACACGCTTCCTCGCGCCGTGCAATGCGCAAAGGCGGAATTCTCAGCACATCGCCGGTTTGCAGGCGGTAGGCGTTATGGGCGCGCCGCCCATTAACGCGCACCTGTCCACTCCGCACGATCCGGTAAATATGGCTTTTGGGAACACCGTGGGCGATCCTGAACAGAAAATTATCGAGGCGCTGACCATGCGCGTCTTCACCGACCAGCGTCTGGGAAACCTGAAAAAAGTCCGGAGAAAGCGGTGAAACCGGCGCAGCCGGCAAGGAGTTCAAAGGAACGGGGCGAGAGAGGTTTTCTTTGCCAATTCCGACCATTTTGAATATACTGCCCCCCGCGATTTGCGTCTCGTACCGAAAGAGGCGCCGACCCGTAAGACCGTTGCGCGACGCTGGTTTTTTGCATTTCCTGCAATGACTGTTGCGGCGCACTTCCCGGCAGGCATCGGCGGTTTCACTTGCGCCAATTTGCGCAAGATCGGTGCAAGGCAGGTCACCTGGTTAAGTACGCTCACCAAAAGTAGCGATACTACTTGATTTATGCGCGTTTGACACGTTCGGAACGCCTCAGGCAGATTTCACAGATCCCGGAGATCCCGGGAAATAATGAAAAACGACGGAAACTCGATTCAGCGATTCACTCACCCGGCACCGGCATCAACATATATGAAGCATCCGCCATTCCACTGATTCGTTACCGCCTGCAACAGGCGCTCCCTTCGTGCATGCATCGCGCACGGGAGCACAAGAATGAAACGCATGCTGTTCAATGCGACACAGGCCGAGGAACTCCGTGTCGCCATTGTCGATGGTCAAAAACTGATTGACCTCGACATTGAATCGTCCACCCGGGAACAGAAAAAAAGCAATATTTACAAAGCGGTCATCACCCGCATCGAACCGAGCCTGGAAGCTGCCTTCGTCGATTACGACAGCGAACGGCACGGTTTCCTCCCCTTTAAAGAAATCTCGCGTAGTTACTTTCAGCCGGGCGCCGAAGCCGGCCGGGCGTCGATTAAAGAAGCCTTACGCGAAGGGCAGGAACTGATCGTCCAGGTCGATAAGGACGAACGCGGCAATAAGGGCGCGGCGATGACGACGTTCATCAGCCTGGCTGGCCGCTATCTCGTGCTGATGCCCAACAACCCGCGCGGCGGCGGCGTTTCGCGCCGTGTCGAAGGTGAAGAGCGTGCTGAGCTGCGCGAAATCATGGACCAGCTGGAAGTACCGCAGGGCATGAGCCTAATCGCCCGCACGGCGGCAATTGGCCGCGGCCTGGAAGAATTGCAGTGGGATCTCAATTACCTGCTGCAACTCTGGAAAGCCATCGAGAACGCGGCCGACGCCAACAGCGGCGCCTTTCTCATCTACCCTGAGGGCAACCTCGTAATCCGCGCCCTCCGCGACTATTTCCAGCCCGACATCGGCGAAATCCTCATCGACACGGACGACATCTTCGAGCAGGCGCAGCACTTCATGTCCACCGTGATGCCGGCCAATATCGACCGGATCAAGCGCTACAGCGACGACGTACCGCTCTTTTCGCGCTTTCAGATTGAGCACCAGATCGAATCGGCCTACTCGCGGCAGGTCAATCTGCCTTCCGGCGGCGCCATCGTCATCGACCACACCGAGGCGCTGGTCTCGGTCGACGTCAACTCCGGGCGCTCGACACGCGGCGCCGACATCGAAGAAACCGCCTTCAAAACCAACCTGGAAGCGGCTGAGGAAGTCGCCCGCCAGTTGCGCCTGCGCGACTTAGGCGGCCTGATCGTCGTCGATTTCATCGACATGGAAAGCTCGCGCAACCAGCGCGAGGTTGAAAACCGCCTGCGTGACGCCCTACACTTCGACCGGGCGCGCGTACAGATCGGCAAGATCAGCCGCTTCGGCCTCATGGAACTGTCACGCCAGCGCCTGCGCCCGGCTTTGGCGGAAACCAGCTACATCCCCTGCCCGCGCTGTTCCGGCACCGGCCACACCCGGAGCACGGAATCGGCAGCGCTGCACATCCTGCGCATTCTTGAAGAAGAGGCGATGAAAGACAACACCGCCGCCGTATATACGCAGGTGCCGGTCGATGTTGCAACTTTCCTGCTCAATGAAAAGCGCCACGACATCTACTCCATCGAAATGCGGCATAAAGTCAGCCTCATGCTGATTCCCAACATCCACCTCGAGACGCCGCAGCACATGATCACCCGCATGCGTCACGACGATCTCAACCAGGAAGAAACCAGCCAGCCGTCGTACAAAATGGTGGAAGAACCGGCGGAAGAACACGGCAAGCAAATGCCCGCGAGCAAAGAAACGCGCGCGCCGCGCCGCCAGGAAGCGGCCATCAAAGGCATCACTCCGGCGCAGCCCGCGCCCATCGTGCCGAAAAAATCCAGCGAACCCCCAGCCGCTGGCGGTGGTCTGTTCGCCAAAATCATTTCTTGGCTCCGCGGCACGCCAGCCGAAGTGCCCGAAAAACACGAACCGAAACCGCGTGCAGGAAGCCGCCGCGAAACATCGCGTGAAAGCCGCGAGAATCGGGAAAATCGCCGCAGCGGACGTAACACCCGGCGGGACGAGGAACGCGACACCCGGCCCAGCCGCGAAGCACGCGAGGGTAAAGCACGCAACGAAAATAGCGAAAACGGCCACAATGCCAACAACGGCAGCGAAAAGACGCGGGCAGGCCGAGAAAAGGATACACAGAGGGAAACACCGAAAGAGCCGCGCCGTCAGCGCAGCAGTTCATCGCGCGCAGAACGCGAGGCGCGCCAGGCCGTACCGGAAGCCGGCAACAATGTGCCGGATACCGTCGTAGCGCCGCCTGCCCAGGCCGAAAACAGCGAACGTGCCGGCGAATACACCGCCGAAGAAAACAGCACTACGCCACGCCGCCGTGGCCGCCGCGGCGGACGCCGTGACCGCCATGAAAATACGGCGGGAAATGCACCGGAAGCACCGGAAAATTCGCCGGAAAACGCATCGGAAAACGTCTCCGCAGCCGCGCCAGCGGCACCGGAAATGGCGTCAGAAACGACGGCAGCCAATATCAGCGCAACGACGACGACGACAGCGATTGTCGCCGTATCAGCCGCCACGATCAGCACGCTGGACACCAAGGCAGCGAGCGCAGCGCAGGCAACAAAACCGGGAGACAGCGAATCTCCGGCCGAGCCAGACGATGAAGAAACTTCCGTGTTCTTTGCCACCGAGGCCGCGATCATCGCGCCGGAAACCTTGCAAACTCCGCCGCCGGAAACCTTGCCGACAGCTTCGCTTGACGCGGACGCCACGGCCGCCGTTGACGGCGCGTCCGCACCCATCGTTTCGGCGCCCGACACCAAACCCGACGACGCCCCGCCACCATCGGCGCCGGCCACTGCGCCATTGGGCGAAACCCCGCAACCTGCGCCGGCGACGGCCGGCCCGATTGTTGCCGACCCGCTGCCGGCAAGCGCCGTAACCGACCTGTCACGATCACTGTCCGAAGCCGGGCTGGTGATGGTGGAAACCCAACATGAGAAACACCAGGCATGGCAGCCCGAAGTTACGACCGCGCCGGCAAAACCGCGGCCGCGCCGTCGTCGGCCCAAGGTCGAAATCTCCGACGAACCACTGGTCATGGTGGAAACCAACGCCCGCCCGTCCGAACACAGTCAAATGGGTGAAACGGGGGAAAACTAAGCCTACAGCCGCCACACGACCCTTCCACTCCCCGTTTTTGATCTATCGGTAATTTCTGCTCGGGCGGTGGATTGGCCCAACTGCCGACGAAAAGCGCGACACGCAGGTGTCGCGCTTTCTTTTGCGCGGAATGAAAAATATGCATCGTTAGCTTGCAGGCGCCATACCGCCAAGCAAGCCCAACGGCCAAAGCTTTTGACCTTTTGGGCGCGCCGCTGGTCAGCAGGAGCAAAACATCACTTCGGCTGTCGGCGCTTGGACAGTGTCTTGCGTCGCACTGCCGACTGCACGGGAAGAAAGCATCACCGGCTGAATCGCCGCCGCCGGCAGCCGCAGACCTGCCACAACACCGCCACAGACCTACGATACCCCCCGCCGCCACGCCTGCCCTGAACCCCACGTAAAATGGGCATCTCCGGAGCCCCTGCCCGCTAGCCCAATGTTTACGGGCGTTTCCGGCCACCCACAGCTGAAACGCCCATTCCACGCGGGTTTCCAGCCTACCTACCCGCAAGCGCCCTATTGACGGGGGCTTGCAGCCAGCCGATTTAGATAACCGAGCACATCTGAAAGACGCAGACAGCAAATCGGCGAGCCAAAGTAGCAAATGAGTATCGCGCCTCGTCGCCATAGCTGTCGCCGCAAGCTACAAGCCGGCAATGCCGGCAACACCGCTGCCGGCTACAGACCACCACAATATCCGCCGCCACACCTGCCCCGAACCCCGCGTAAAACGGGCATCTCCGGAGCACCTGCCCGCTAGCCCACTATTTACGCGGGTTCCCGGCCTGCCTGCCCGCAAACGCCCTATTGACGCGGGCTTGCGGGCGGCCGATTTAGATAGCCAGGCGTCACATCCAGAACAAGCAAGCAGCAACTCAACAAGCCACAGTAGAAAAAACAAGTAGATCCTCTCCCAACCAGACAACCGCGTCCCGCTGCCTCTTTCCATATAAAGCCACGCCCCAAAATTTAAGAGCACTGCATCTGCTACATCTTTCCACAATCCCTATTCCAGCCCATTGACAGGCGCATAGGAAAGGTCTAGCTTGCCACGCATTATCGTGTGCGACTTGTGCCTTCCTTAACTTCCGGCACGCATTAAGCAGGTTTCTGATTTTGCCGGAACGGCTTTAAAGCATGGGTAAATAAAGTATTAAATAATGTAGCAAGAATAGCCTCTCATGATCCGGTATCAATCTTGACGGAAAATTAATACTTATTGGACGCCAGATATGGAGCATCCTCAAACGCAACAAAGCATGATACAAACTTCAAAGAATAACAGCTCGCTATATGCATCGGGCTATATCTTAATCTGTACGTTTATTCCATATTTTCTTCCGCAAGGCTTGATTGCTTTTCTTAAACCCTATGCGCTGTTAGTTGCCAAAATTATTCCTAATATCGTGGTCTTTGCAAATTACTCCCCTGATCCCGATCTGATTTTATGTGTTTTTGCTATCCATTGGTTGCTATGTCCTGTATATATAATTCTTTTTTTAAAAAGGAACTGGTACCTTGAAAAAAGAAGAATCGGATTTTTTAAGCGATTAGGCTTAATAATTGGGTTGTTTGCATCTTTATATGCTACTGCTTTTCTACCAGAACAATGGCAGCTAGGCAATTCTCCGCTTATTAAAACAAGAGGGCTTGAAGAGTTAATGCATAACTATCTTTGGCCTAACTTTTTTTCGCATTCGCCGTAGTGTGCACTGCTGCAGCTTGTACTGTTGCGTTAATAGTTTTACTTACAGATTCACGTCGTTTATCAGACGTGTTTGGTCGTAAATAATTTTTGGGGGTTAATCATGCTTAATACTATTGATAGAAATTATCTTAATGATATGTGTTCGGCTTTTGTTTCGGGTTTTTCCGCCGTGGCGGAGGCGTCATACTTCTAAGTAATAACGGCCTGAGCTTTTGACTTTTTTGGCGCACTGCCGGCCGCGCGGGGAGGAAGCATCGCCAGTTGAATCGCCGCTGCCGGCGGCTGCAGACCTGCCACAATCCCGCCACAGACCTACGACACCGCCACCACGCCTACCCCAAACCCCACGCAAAACGGGCATCTCCGGGGAGCCTCCCCGCCGGCGCAGCCCTGCCGGTCGCCCGACACTGCGAGACATTCAGGCAACACGACACACCGGAAAGGATCTCCCATGACCTGGCTCTTTTACGCGCTGCTCGCCGCTCTTTTCGCCGCGCTGACCGCCATCTTCGCCAAGATCGGACTGCACGGCATCGACAGCGACTTCGCCACCTTCATCCGTACCGTGATGATCGTCTTTATCGTCGCCCTGTGGGTCAGCTATCTCGGCAAATGGCAGCCGCTCGCCCAGATCACCCACCGGCAATGGCTCTTCCTCTTCCTTTCCGCCGCAGCAACGGGTTTCTCATGGCTGTTCTACTTCAAAGCGCTGCAAACCGGCAGCGCCGCGCACGTCGCGCCGGTAGACAAACTCTCCGTCGTCTTTGTCGCCCTTTTTGCCGTCACCTTTCTCGGCGAACGGCTCAACGCCAGAGAATGGCTGGGCATCGCCCTCATTGTCGGCGGCATCGTGCTGCTCGCCCTGCACCCTGGCGCCCCACCCGCAAGCGAAGAAATGCCAGCCGGCTCCGGCAGACTGGACAATTCCGGCGACCCGCAGGCCTTAGCCCCTCCGCACCCCATGACGGGCCGCAATGACGGGCAATCCTGACGCTCTTATCGAATACCGGCGGCCAAAGACCCGCCACCACACCGCCACTGCGCGGAGAAAAGGCATCACCGCTTGAATCACCACCGCCGGTGATCAAAGATCTGCAACAACACTGCCGCAGACCTATCACAACCCTCGCTAGAACGCCTGCCCAGAACCCCACGTAAAACGGGCATTTCCGGAGGGGCTACCCGCCAGCCCAGTGTTTACGGGCACTTCCGGCCTGCCTCCTCGCTAGCCCAGTATTTACGCGGGTTTCCGGCCTGCCCGTGAATATCG